>ENA-ORVG01000066-ORVG01000066.1-human-gut-metagenome-genome-assembly--contig:-NODE-66-length-129160-cov-13.174075_pt1 | contig 129160 bp, 119 predicted proteins | sample MGYA00242091_ERZ509233 | MGnify/ENA primary metagenome ERZ509233 (study PRJEB26280, sample SAMEA2338840) | human gut metagenome | biome: human gut; feature: human-associated habitat; material... | reverse complement strand
AAAACTTCCGGAACGCACTTTCCAGATGCAGCTGCGCATTCGCCAGGGCAAGGGAATCCACCTCCTTCAGCCATGGATATTCCTTTTTATATCCGGCCGGTGTGTTCCGGAGCATCTTTTTTTCTTTCTGGTAATAGCTGATCTTATCTGCAAGCATCTGGTTATAGATAAAGCGGCTGCAGCCGATTGTTTGCTCTATCTGAACTCTCTGCTCTTTATTTGGATAGATCCTTATTTTTACGGCGCGGTTCATTCTTCTCACCCTGGCTTTCTATATACTGCCGTATCGTTTCAATCGTTGCTCCGCCTGCACTGAGCAGACAGAATATCTGACCCCAGAATGCATCTTTCATGGTCTAACTCCATTATATTTATCATCCTTTTTCTTATATCGACGGATATGTATTTATGAACTAATTGTTCTTTTTCAGTATACTACATCAGGGAAGGGAGAACGAGTGTTTCTTTTATACTATAGAGATTTTTTTGAGCAGATATGCTCAGATGTGCAATTCATCTCACCATCTGAAGAGGTGGGAGAATTCTTGCTACATTTGTTAAAAATTTTTCAGTGCAGCCCGAAGAATTGCTTCTACATCATCTGCCGGCACATCTTCCGGTACCTTTCGTACTGCACGAAGGGCATCTGCAGAACTGTATCCTAATGCGACAAGCGCCTCCACCGCTTCCTGACGACTATCCCTCAGATCAGATGCTCCCTCAGCTGCTTCTTCCTGCTGATGCGCCAGTTTCATCTCAAAAGCATCTTCCAGCTTCAGCTTGTCTTTCAGCTCCAGGATCATTTTCTGGGCTGTCTTTTTCCCAATTCCAGGCGCCTTGGAGATTGTTTTTACATCATCGGAAAGCACTGCAAAACGAAGCTCGTCTGCACTGATCCCGGAAAGGATACCTAGAGCGCCTTTAGGTCCGACTCCGTTGACACCGATCAGAAGCTTGAACATGCCAAGATCATCCTTCGAAAAAAAACCATATAGCTGTAGAATATCCTCCCGCACATAGAGAAAGGTATGGATCTTCTTTTCATCGCCTATCCGTGCTTTCCCAAGATCCTGTCCTGTCATATAAATCTCATAACCAATTCCGCCATTTTCCACAACCAGACAATTTTCACCGATATCTGCTACGGTACCTTTTACAAAAGAAATCAAATCTCAAGGCTCCTTCCCTGAAACAGCTGAACATCTGTTTCCCATATGAACGCAATAGTAACATAATTTTCAAAAAAAATCAACCCGGAATACAATCTCCGGGTTGATCCTATATACAAGCCTGTGATTTCTCTCGCTGTTTTCTATCACTGATTAAGGAAATCCTGATCCTCAAAATAATTGATCCGCATAGAAGAACGGACATCATGAAGCGTTGCGGCAGCTTTTTCTCTGGCAACCTCTGTACCGGCTTTCAGGATATCGAACACATCTTCGGTTCGCTGCTCCCACATTTTCCTTCTTTCACGGATCGGTCCAAGCTCTGCCTGCATAACATTATTCAGGAACTTCTTGACTTTCACATCACCAAGGCCACCTCTCTGATAGTGAGCCTTAAGTTCATCCAGATTCTGATACTCTGGCAGAAATTCAGCAAAATGTTCCGGGCGGCTGAAGGCATCCAGATAGATAAATACCGGATTTCCCTCTACACGACCAGGATCCTGAACACGAAGATGGTTCGGATCTGTGAACATGGACATGATCTTTTTCTTCACAACATCTTCTTCATCAGACAGATAGATGCAGTTTCCGAGAGATTTACTCATCTTAGCCTTTCCGTCAATTCCCGGAAGACGTAAGCATGCTTTATTGGAAGAAAGAACAATTTCCGGATCTGTCAGCGTATCACCGTAAACGGTATTGAATTTATGGACGATCTCCTTGCACTGCTCAAGCATCGGAAGCTGATCTTCACCTACCGGTACATGTGTTGCACGGAAAGCAGTAATATCCGCAGCCTGACTGATCGGATAGCAGAAAAAGCCTACCGGGATGCTGGCTTCAAAATTACGCATCTTAATCTCGGATTTAACGGTAGGATTACGCTGTACTCGTGCTACCGTAACCAGATTCATATAATAAAAGGTAAGTTCTGTCAGCTCCGGAACCATGGACTGGATAAAAATATTGGATTTCTCCGGATCAAGCCCGCATGCCAGATAGTCCAGAGCAACCTGAAGAATGTTATGGCGTACTTTCTCCGGATGCTCTGCATTATCTGTAAGTGCCTGGGCATCTGCGATCATAATATAAATCTCATCATATAAGCCGGAATTCTGCAGCTTCACACGCTCTGCCAGAGATCCAACATAATGACCTACATGAAGGCGCCCCGTCGGGCGGTCGCCAGTTAAAATAATCTTACTCATGAATTTCGTTCTCCTTGAAGTATACTGAATATTTATATCCTATTATAGCCCCTTGAAATTCACCGGTCAAATATTTTTAACCGGAAACTGCAATTTTTCATTGAAATATAACCAAAAGCTTGTACGTATTTATTTATGCATTATCGGGCACAACATGCTTTATTCCAAAAAAGAACTGCCACGTCACTCGGAAAACTTCCGTGACAGGCAGTCCTTTTTGTTTTACAGAATCACATGTCTTGGGCAAACTTCCTTACATTTACCGCAGCCTGTACACTTATTGTAATCGATGTGTGCACAGAAATCGGTAACTATGATCGCCTCGGACGGACAATTCTTCTCACATTTTTTACAGCCGATACAGCCAAGCTCGCAGGCAGTTGTAACTGCCTTACCTTTTGCGTGGGAGCTGCAGGCTACACGTGTCTGTTTGTCATATGGTACCAGCTCGATCAGGTGACGCGGACATTTGGCAACACATTTGCCACAGGCTTTACATGCTTCCTGATCTACGACCGCAATACCATTCACTATATGGATCGCATCAAATGGACATGCCTTTACACAGCTTCCGAAGCCCATACATCCAAATGTACAGTTTTTTGCACCGCTGCCAGGGATGAAAGCCATCATCTCGCAGTCTTCCACACCTGTGTACTCATATTTCACAGTCGTCTTATCACAGGTTCCCGCACATTTTACAAAAGCAACCTGACGTGCGGTTTCTTTTACTTCCTGTCCCATGATCGCGCCAATCTTGGCTGCAACCGGAGCACCGCCAACCGGACACTGATCTACAGGAGCTTCTCCCTTTGCAATTGCGGCAGCGAGTCCGGAACATCCCGGATATCCACAACCACCACAGTTATTTCCTGGAAGAACGCCGAGAATTGCTTCTTCCTTTTCATCTACCTTAACGGTTAATTTCTTGTCTGCAAGTCCGAGGAAGATACCAATGAATAAACCAGTACCGCCGACAATGACTGCAGCCATAATAATTCCTGTTATACTCATGCTCTTCTTCCTCCTATACGATTCCGGAGAATCCAAAGAATGCAATAGCCATCAGTGCTGCCGTAAGCAGAACGATCGGCATACCCTGGAAGGATTCCGGAATATCGTTGTATTCCATTTTTTCACGGATTCCCGCAAGTAATACAATTGCGATCAGGTAACCTACACCTGTGGCAAATCCGTTGACAACACTTTCAAGAATGCTGTATTCATATTTAACATTGTTCAGTGCTACACCAAGAACTGCACAGTTTGTTGTGATCAGAGGAAGGTATACACCAAGTGCCTTGTAAAGGGATGGTACAAATTTCTTGAGAAACATTTCTACGATCTGTACCAGTGCCGCGATAACCAGGATAAATACGATCGTTTTCAGATACTCAAAATGGGTCGGTACCAGGATGAATTTATAAAGCAGTCCTGCAACAAAAGATGCAATAGTAATAACAAACACAACTGCACCACCCATGCCGGCTGCGGTTTCTGTTTTCTTGGAAACTCCAAGGAAAGAACAGATTCCCAGGAACTGACTCAATACAACGTTACTGCAAAGCGCAGAACCAATTGCGATCAACATCAAGCTTGCCATTTTCTATTCCCCCTTTTTATTCTTTGTCGGAAGGACATCCGCCGCAGGTCGCACAATTGGAGCCACAGCCGGACTGGATCTTGGAAACATCTTTGCCCTTCTTTGCCATGTTGATCTTTACTTTGTTCTGGATTGCTGCAAGTCCGGCAAGAACCAGAAATGCTCCAGGTGCAAGGATAAAGATAGTGATCGGGGTATAGCCGGCAGCACCGGTAGCTGCATCAGCAACCGGAATGATCTGTGCTCCGAAAGCCTTTCCGGAACCAAGGATCTCTCTTACAAGACCAATGGCAACCAGGCCCACTGTAAAGCCAAGACCCATTCCAAGTCCGTCAAAGATAGACGGAAGGACAGGGTTCTTGGAAGCATAACTCTCTGCACGTCCCAGAATGATACAGTTAACAACGATCAGTGGAATGTAAATTCCAAGTGACTCATAAAGAGAAGGAGTAAAGCCCTCCATCAGAAACTGTACGATAGTTACAAACGATGCTACAACTACGATAAAGGCCGGCATTCTGACAGAATCCGGGATAACCTTACGCAACATGGAGATGAGCATGTTTGACATAACCAGAACTACGGTTGTGGAAAGTCCCATACCAATACCATTGATCGCAGAAGTCGTTACCGCAAGGGTAGGACACATACCAAGCATCAGGACGAAAATCGGATTTTCGGTTATAATGCCGTTTTTTAATCTTTCACCACAATTATTCATATTCAACTACCCTCCTAAAATGCGTTTTTGCAATAGCCGATAGCTGTATTGACTGCACCGGTAAAAGCTCTGGATGTGATGGTCGCACCACTGATAGCATCAATAGGCTCACCTTCGCCGCCGTCCTTGGATACATAGAATTTATCGGTATTCTTTCCAACATACTGTTCCTGGAACTTCGCTTCTGTAGCACGCATTCCAAGTCCGGCAGTCTCACTGATGGAAAGAATGGAAACGCCGCTGACGGTACCGTCTTTTGTTACACCAACTGTGATCTGGATATCACCGCCGTAACCCTCTTTATCGGTTACAGTTACCACATAGCCTTCATCTGCTGCTTCACAGACTTCATCTACGGTTGCTTTGATTCCAAGATCTGCAACTGTTTTATCTGCTGCTTCCTTGTCTACATCTACAGCTTTAAAATCTTCCAGGCTTACATCACTGAATACAGTCTGCCATGCTTCTTTTTTTGCCTGTTCCTCGGTTCTTGCAATGGGTTCTTTGGTAACTTCGTAAACCAGTCCAAGGCCAAGGCCGGCAACTACTGTAATGATCGTAAGGATCAATGTATTTCTGATAATCTTACCCATTATTTCTTGCCTCCTTTTCCAAAAGCAACCGGTTTTGTTACTTTTTCAATAAGCGGAACCAGAAGATTGCAGAAAATGATCGCATAGGAAACGCCCTCTGCGGAACCACCAAAGAGACGGAATACCGCTGTCACGATACCGAGGCAGCAGCCATATACCAGCTGACCTTTCGGAGTGATCGGAGTCGTCACATAATCGGTTGCCATAAACCAGGCACCAAGCATCAGACCGCCTCCAAAGATATGACTGAAAAGATAGTTTACATCAAAGCCTTTGCCTGTTCCCAACATATAGAAAATGACAAATACTGCAAAACTTCCAATATATGTAAGAGGTACCTTCAGATCGATGATCTTAAATGCAAGAAGGATCACTGCACCGATGAGGATCGCCAGGGCAGAAGTCTCACCGATGGTACCCTGGATATTACCAAGGAAGAGATTCTTTACAGGAATAGAAGTCCCCTCAATGAATCCCTGGCTTTTAAGCGCTGCCAGAGGTGTTGCCTGTGTAACCGCATCTACAACAGCATGGGAGCTTTTGGAAACTGCAAAGTTAGTCATTTTTCCGGCAAAAGAGATCATAAGGAAACATCTTCCTGCAAGAGCCGGGTTCATAAAGTTCTGTCCAAGTCCACCGAACAGCTGTTTTACAACAATGATCGCAAAAGCACTGCCAAGGATCGGCATCCAGATCGGGATCTGGGGCGGCATGTTCAGTGCAAGCAGAAGTCCTGTTACAACTGCACTGAAATCAGTAGTTGTATTCTTTTTATGCATCAGTCGGTCATACAGCCATTCAAAAAACACACTGGATGCAACCGTCGCCAGCACTACAAGGAGTGCATGCACTCCAAAGTTCCAGATACCGAAAAGTGTTGTCGGCAGAAGTGCGATCACTACCAGCTGCATAATACGGCTGGTGGTCATTTTATCCCTGATATGGGGATTAGATGATACGTTATACATTTGTTCCATTGTTATTCCTCCCCCTATTTCTTTTTCTTGCGCTCTGCAAGAACCATTTTTCTCATAGATTTAATACTCTGAGTCAGAGGTCGTTTGGCCGGACAGATGTAACTGCAGCAGCCGCACTCGCAGCATTCCATACCATCCATTTTTTCGAAGCCTGCCATATCACCGTGTTCTGCAAGAGTTGCAAGGCGGGCCGGAACCACATGGCCCGGACAGACGCTTACACAACGTCCGCAATTGATACATGCAGTCTGGATCTGCTTCGCCTCGGAAACTGCGTCACGCTCCAGGAAAAGCAGGGAAGAAGTTGTCTTCGTACATGGAATATGAAGATCATACAGCGCAAATCCCATCATCGGTCCGCCGGAGATTGCTTTTGCGATCTTTTCCTTCAGTCCGCCTGCAGCATCTACCAGTTCAGACAGATCTGTGCCTGTAAGAACGGAAAAGTTCTTCGGTGTACGGATACCGTCTCCGGTAACCGTTACATTACGGCTGATGACCGGCTGTCCAAGGATCACTGCCTTATAAACAGAAGTGACGGTCTCTACGTTATCAACCACGCATCCTACGTCTGCCGGAAGCATGGTGGAATTGATCTCTCTGCCTGTTACCGCATAGATCAGTGTACGCTCACCACCCTGAGGGTATTTGGTCTTAAGCTCTTTTACTTCCATACGCTCTTTGCCTTTGATGGCTTCTTTCATCCTGGCAATACAATCCGGTTTGTTGTCCTCGATACAGATACATCCCACTGCCTTCGGGAAAGCTTTCAGGATTACTTCCAGACCACCAACAATACTTTCCGGTTCTTCCATCATCCTTCGGTAGTCACTGGTGATATAAGGCTCACATTCCGCACCGTTGACCAGGATATGATCGATCTTGTCGGGTTCCTTTGGTGAGAGCTTTACATGTGTCGGGAAACCTGCACCACCCTGACCAACAACTCCGCCTTCCTGAATCCTTTTCAGGATATCCTCCTTGGAAAGATCCGAAAGCTTTGCAGGTGCATATTCCACAGATTCGTACAGACCGTCATTCTCAATGATGATCGCATCACCCATGGCGCCTACTGCGGTCAGACGTTTCTCGATTCCCTTTACGGTTCCTGATACAGACGAGTGTATCGGTGCGGAAACAAATCCTCCTGCTTCTGCGATTTTCTGTCCTGCAAGCACATGATCACCTTTTTTTACGATCGGCTTGGCCGGAGCTCCGATGTGCTGAGAAACAAGAATTGCCAGATCTCCCTTCGGCAGATACTTTTCGACAGGACAGTTTTTTGACAAATCTTTGCCGTCATAAGGATGGATACCACCCCTGAAGGTTAAAAATGCCATAGATCTCATCTCCTCCTTTATTTTTGCAAGTACATGTACATGGTATTTCTGCGTTGCGCATATACTCTTTTTTAAAGTTGATTCTATGTTTCTGATTTTCCTTTTCTTATTTCATCCAAGACAAACAAGATCTATTTCGCTCCCATAAATCATTTCGCGAAACATTACCAGCGAACAGTAACAAAGTAGCTTCTGCTTTGAGCAGGATATGTATGAAAGGTTGAATCCAGACACGATCCTGTGATATACTTCGGTAGAAGATATTCACCAGCTCATAAAAAAGCTGTAAATGAATAACCAATTTATGAAGCGATAATAGTCATTTTTTCACTGTCAATCCCCACATAAATCCAGTACCATTTCCTGTTTTTTATCATCAACTCTACTAATAACTATAACTCATTTCACTTTAAATTGCACTATTGAAAAGCAATTTTTTTGTGTATAATCAGATACAATCCATAAAGGAGAAAATTAACATGATCGTTAAAAAAATGCCGATTTTACAAGGGTTTCCAGACCTTGAGACTGTTAAAAAATTGACTAAAAATCATGGATTTTCAGAGCGTTTTGTACCGCTTTTCTATGATATTGAAACTACAGGACTATCACGAAATTCCACTTTTCTGTATCTGATCGGTGCTGTAGCCTACGAAGGAAACAACTGGCAGATGTACCAGTGGATGATTGAAAACGAAGAGGAAGAACCTGAACTTCTGAAAACATTTTCTGAATTCCTTCAGGATTTTTCATGTACGATCCAGTATAACGGTGACAGCTTTGACCAGCCTTATCTGGATGCGCGATATCAGATCTACGGACTGCCTTCCCCTTTTGCAAAGCTGCCTTCTCTGGACCTTTACCGGGAACTAAAGCCGCTCAAGGGACTTTTGAAGCTTTCACGGATGAATCAGCCTTCTATGGAATCATTTCTCGGTATCACTGAACGGAACTACTGTGATGGAGGTGCCTGCATCCGTCTTTACAAACAATTCGCTTTCGGAAAGAAACCGGAAGCGGCAGAGATCGTTATGGGACATAACCGGGAAGATCTTCTGGGACTTGGAAAAATTTTCTCAATGCTGTCCTATCTTGCTCTTTTCAATGAAGATTACGAATCACTAAATTGTGAAATTCAAGACGATCAATTAGCCTTTACCATTAAAACTAATTACGATCTGCCTGTTAAATTTTCAAATCATAGTGAAGAATTCTACATAATTGGACAGAATAACTGTGTCCGTCTTCTTGTAAAGTCTCAAAATGGACGTTTAAAGCAATACTACTCCAATTATAAGGATTACGATTACATCCCTTCCGAAGACACTGCAATACCAAAAACCTTAAGTGCCTGCATGGATAAAAAGCTCCGAAGACCTGCCAAAAGGGACAACTGTTATACCTGGTTTCCTGTAACAGAAGCTTTTCTGCATGATCCTTTAAAACAGAAAACCTATCTGAAACACTGCCTGCCATATTATCTTTCTGTTCTTAAATAATATCTCTGTTACGCATTTCCAATCAAAAAAAGGCCGTCACAATAAATGTGACGGCCTCTGAAATTCAAAATATTCAACTGCTGTACAGCTTCTGAAAAATTACTCCTCTGTCTGCTCTGCAGAATTATCCTCGAGTGCTTTCATGCTGAGGCTGATCTTTCTGTCTTCGCCATTAAAATCAACAACCTTAGCCTCGATCTCCTGACCGATGGAAAGTACATCAGATGGTTTCGCAACGTGCTCTCTGGAGATCTGAGATACATGAAGAAGAGCATCTACTCCAGGTGCAAGCTCAACAAATGCACCGAAATCTGTCATACGTGCAACTTTGCCCTTTACTACGTTTCCTACTGCGAAGTCCTCAGCAGCTGTAAGCCATGGGTTCTCCTCCGGGAATTTAAGGGAAAGTGCGATCTTGTCTCCGTTGATATCTTTGATAAGAACTGTAACTTTATCACCTACATTGAATACCTTCTTCGGGTTCTCTACTCTGCCCCAGGACATCTCAGAGATGTGAAGAAGTCCGTCTGCTCCGCCGAGGTCGATGAATGCACCGAAATCTGTAACATTCTTAACAACACCCTCAACTTTATCGCCTACGTTGATCTTAGCAAGAAGCTCTTTCTGTTTCTCAGCTTTCTCAGCAAGAAGAAGCTGTTTGCGGTTACCGATGATACGGCGTCTTCTTGGGTTGAACTCTGTGATAACGAACTCGATCTCCTGATCTGCATATTTGGAAAGATCTTTCTCATATGTGTCAGATACAAGGCTTGCAGGAATGAATACTCTTGCTTCCTCAACATTGACACAAAGACCACCGTCAAGTACCTGTGTTACAGGAGCCTTCAGAACCTCCTGGTTCTCGAATGCCTCCTCAAGACGTTTGTTGCCTTTCTCTGCTGCAAGACGTTTGTAGGTAAGTGTAACCTGTCCCTCTCCGTCGTTTACTTTGAGAACCTTTGCTTCCATGGTATCGCCAGGTTTAACAACGTCTGTAAGCACAACGCTTGAATCGTTTGTGTACTCGTTCTTTGTGATGATACCGTCTGCTTTATAGCCGATATTCAGGATGATCTCATCATCTTTAACATCGATGACGGTACCCTGTACGATCTCTCCATTTCTGATTGTTTTTACGGAATCTTCCAGCATCTGTTCAAAACTTAACTCTGACATGTTCTTGAACCTCCTCAATAATTTTCTTTGGGGTGGAAGCCCCTGCTGTAATACCTACACAACTACTGCATTGGAACATTTCAGAATCCAAGTCTACAGGTGTTTGTATATAGTAAGTATTTCCACATTCCTTTTTACATATTTCAAACAGCTTTTGAGTATTGGAGCTATGTCGGCCACCTACGACCAGCATAGTGTCTACCTCTCCGGCTATCGCTTTAGCTTCTTTCTGCCGTTCTTCGGTAGCATTACAAATAGTGTTTAAAATATTTAAAATATTTAAAACATTATTATCATAACTCTTTTTGCGGAGAATTTCAACTAATTCTTGAAATTTGTTGTAATTAAATGTCGTCTGGGACACTACACATACTTCTTTTTCCGGAGAAATATTGAATTTCTCAGCATCCTCAGCATTTCTGATCACTGTATATGGTCCCTGACACCATCCGCAGATCCCCTGTACTTCCGGATGACCCGGATCACCGATGATCACAATATGGGCACCTCTGGAGCTTTCTCTCTCAACGATCTTGTGGATCTTCAGCACAAAAGGACAGGTAACATCTACATATCCGAGACCATATTTTTTGATCGTGTTATAAACCCTGCGACCTACTCCATGGGAACGGATCACAACAGTGCCGCCCTTCAGGCTGCCAAGATCCTTCTCACAGATCACAGCCACACCTTTTTTTTCGAGATCTGAGACAACCTCCTCATTATGGATGATCGGGCCCAGTGTATAAATCGGTGCTGCATCGGAACCGATCAGCTCATAAACACGGTCAACTGCTCTTTGTACGCCGAAACAGAAGCCGGCAGTTTCTGCAACTTTTACATTCATCCATTCACCCTTTTTCTGTATACGGAAAGGATACTCTCAACCACTTCGTCAATTCCCATCTCAGATGAATCAACAAGAACAGCATCCTCTGCTTTTTTAAGCGGAGAAACCGCGCGGTTCATATCTCTCTCATCTCTGTCAACGATATCTTTCAGAATCTCATCCATATCGCAGGCTTCACCCTTCTCTGTAAGCTCCAGGTATCGTCTGCTGGCACGGGTCTTTGCACTTGCAGTCAGAAAGATCTTCACTTCCGCATTGGGAAGAATGGTGGTTCCGATATCTCTTCCGTCCATAACTACATTATTTTCGGCTGCAAGATTGCGCTGCAGCTTCAGAAGATGTGCACGCACCTCCGGATTTGCAGAGCTTACAGATGCCATATTTCCTACCTCTTCCTTACGGAGGAACGCAGTTACATTCTTTCCGTTAAGGATCACCTGCTGCTCACCGTTCTCATAACGGATAGAGATATCCGCATCGTGACAGGCTTCAGAGATTTTTTCGTCACCGCTGATCCCTTTTTCCAGAAGATAAAGTGCCATGGCACGATACATTGCCCCTGTATCTACATAAATAAAGGACAGCTCCTTTGCCACTTTTTTTGCAATTGTGCTTTTTCCTGCACCTGCCGGTCCGTCAATTGCAATATTAATACCCATAATCGTTGCTCCTTCCTCTTTTCTGTTATTCGATCGCCTGAGCTGCCGCATACGCTGTAGACCATGCGATCTGAAGATTATAGCCACCGGTCACTGCATCCAGATCCAGTACTTCACCTGTAAAATACAGATTTTTTATTTTTTTGGATTCCATTGTGGATGGCTGTATCTCTTTTACTGACACACCGCCTCTTGTGATGATCGCTTCCTTAAACTCTCCCATTCCCGTGATCGTAAACGGAAAAGCCTTGATCAGACGGCCAAAAGCCTGACGCTCTTCCCTGGAGATCTCATGTACCGGTTTTTCCCCGGGGATACCGCCAATTTCGATCATGATCGGAGTCAGAGAAGACGGAAAAAGAACACCGATCACATTTTTAAACTGCTTGTTATGATTTGCATCAAATTCACGCAGGATCCGGGCATCAAGCTGTTCTGCATCAAGCGCCGGCTTCAGATCCAGGAAAGCCTCCAAAGGCTCCTTTTCCAGCTTTTTGCCGATCTGGGCGCTGGCGGAAAGGATCAGCGGTCCTGTCACTCCGAAATGAGTAAACATCATCTCGCCGAAATCTTTATAGAGAACTTTTTTGCCGGATTTTACTGTAAGCTCCACATTCCGAAGGGAAAGGCCCTGAAGTTTGGAAACATAATCTTCTTTTGCCACCAGAGGTACCAGTGATGGTGACTGGGAAACAACTTTATGTCCCGTCTCAGCAGCAAAACGATATCCATCTCCTGTGGAACCTGTGGACGGGTAGGAAAGCCCTCCTGTGGCAACTACCACAGTATCCGCTTCAAAAAAGGTACCGTCCGAAAGTAATACACCGGTAACTTTTTCATCCTGTGTACAAACTTCCTTTACCTCTGTATGAAGATGGATCTGCGCTCCGGCTTTTTTCAGTTCCCGCTCAAGCGCACGGATAATATCTGATGAATGATCCGATACCGGAAAAACCCGGTTTCCACGCTCTGTTTTCAGCGGCACTCCTGCCTCCTCAAAAAATTCCATCACATCTCTGCTTCCATAGGTGTAGAAAGCACTGTAAAGAAATTTGCGGTTTGACATCACTGCCGGAAAAAGTTCTTCGGTATCGGAATCATTGGTGACGTTGCATCGTCCCTTTCCGGTGATGAAAAGCTTTTTTCCTAGTTTCTCATTTTTTTCCAGTATGTGAACCTGGTGTCCTCTGCGCGCAGCATATACACCGCAGAGCATTCCGGCGGCACCGCCGCCTATGATCGCAACTTTGGACATTACCTGTTATCCTGCCTTTTTTATCTTTTTTATGCACAAAGGAGCCTGCATACAGCAAGCTCCTTTTCCTGTTTTGAAATGCATCTGCATTTCTATGTGTGCTTTATACCGGGTATGCGCCGTTCTTGGTATCTGCTACAGTCTCATCAACTTTTGTCTTCTGAGCCTGGCGATATTTAAAGAAGTCCATGGCAACCTGCGGGAACAGTGCATATGTGAGAACATCCTCATCCTGCTCCTTGTACTGTGCCATCTCGCTCTCAAGCTTATCAAGCTCATCCTCCAGAAGATCTGCCGGACGGCATGTGATCGGTTCAATATCTCCGATACATTTTTTCTGTACTTCCGGATTGAACGGTCTGGCTGTTGCGCCATACTTACCACTTAACACGTCTTTTGTCTCTTTTGTGACAACCTTGTAACGCTCGCCCATGATCACGTTAAATACAGCCTGTGTACCAACGATCTGGGAGGACGGTGTAACAAGCGGTGGCTCACCAAGGTCTTTACGTACACGCGGAACTTCCTCAAGTACTTCGTAGAATTTATCCTCGGCATGCTGCTCTTTCAGCTGTGATGTCAGGTTGGAAAGCATTCCGCCTGGTACCTGATACAGAAGAGTCTTGATGTTTACACCAAGGTTCTTCGGATTGAGAAGACCTGTATCAAGAGCCTCATCACGCATCGGACGGAAGTAGTCAGCGATCTCAGCGAGAAGCTGCTGATCAAATCCTGTATCATATGGTGTTCCCTTGAAGGTCTCAACCATAACCTCTGTTGCCGGCTGGGATGTTCCAAGAGCAAACGGAGACATTGCTGTGTCGATGATGTCAACACCTGCCTCTACTGCCTTCATATATGTCATGGAAGCAACACCGGATGTATAGTGAGAATGAAGATCGATCGGGATCTTAACAGTCTCTTTGAGAGCCTGAACAAGCTCTGTAGCTTTGTACGGAACAAGAAGTCCTGCCATATCTTTGATACAGATGGAATCTGCACCCATATCCTCGATACGTTTTGCAAGATCTGTCCAGTAATCAAGTGTGTAAGCATCACCAAGTGTGTAAGCCATTGCAACCTGTGCATGTGCTTTCTCCTTGTTTGCTGCTTTTACAGCTGTCTGAAGGTTACGAAGGTCATTCATACAGTCAAAGATACGGATGATATCGATACCGTTAGCTGCGGATTTCTGTACAAAATACTCTACTACATCATCTGCATATGGACGATATCCAAGGATGTTCTGTCCACGGAACAGCATCTGAAGCTTTGTGTTTTTGAAACCGTCACGAAGTTTACGAAGTCTTTCCCACGGATCCTCTTTCAGGAAACGTAAGGAAGCATCGAAAGTAGCACCGCCCCAGCACTCTACTGCATAGTAGCCGACTTTGTCAAGCTTCTCAATGATCGGAAGCATCTGCTCTGTGCTCATACGTGTAGCAATCAGGGACTGATGAGCGTCACGCAGGATCGTTTCCACAACTTTCACAGGTTTTTTCTCTATTTCTGCCATAATTATTCTCCTTACAAATTTTTATAAGACAATGGGTTAGACACCAAAGATCGCCATGAATGTACCGGCAGCAACCGCTGTACCGATAACACCAGCAACGTTCGGTCCCATCGCATGCATCAGCAGGAAGTTTGTAGGATCTGCCTCAGCACCAACCTTCTGGGATACACGGGCTGCCATAGGAACGGCAGAAACACCGGCTGATCCGATCAGAGGATTGATCTTTCCGTGAGTAACCTTGCAGAGAAGCTTACCAAGCATAACACCACCAAAAGTACCGCAGGCAAAGGCAACAAGACCAAGAACTACGATCTTCAGTGTATCTACGTTCAGGAACGCCTCAGCACTTGTGGAAGCACCTACAGATGTTCCGAGAAGGATTACTACGATGTACATAAGAGCGTTGGAAGCTGTTTCAGAAAGCTGTTTAACAACTCCGGACTCACGGAACAGGTTTCCGAGCATCAGCATACCAACAAGGGGAGCTGTTGTCGGAAGGATCAGGCAAACAACGATTGTGATAACGATCGGGAAAAGGATCTTCTCAAGTTTTGTAACAGGACGGAGCTGCGCCATTTTGATCTTACGCTCTTTCTCTGTTGTGAATGCCTTCATGATCGGAGGCTGGATGATCGGTACCAGGGACATATAGGAATATGCTGCCACTGCGATCGGTCCCATAAGAGAAGACTGTCCAAGCTTACCTGCAAGGAAAATGGAAGTCGGGCCGTCAGCACCACCAATGATAGAGATCGCTGCTGCTGCTTTACCATTAAATCCAAGGAAAATTGCAAGGAAGTATGCAAGGTAAATACCAAGCTGTGCAGCTGCTCCCATCAGGAAGCTGATCGGGTTTGCGATCAGCGGACCGAAGTCTGTCATCGCACCGACACCCAGGAAGATCAGTGAAGGAAGAATACTCCACTCATCCATTAAGTAAAAATAATGAAGAAGTCCGCCAACGCCATTGGATGAATCCTCAATGCTCAGCATAATGTCCGGATAAATATTTACCAGAAGCATACCAAAAGCGATCGGAACCAACAGCAGCGGCTCAAAACCATGTTTAATGGCAAGATATAAGAACACACATGCCACTGCGATCATCAGGTAGTTTCCCCAGGTAAGGTTGAAAAATGCTGTCTGATGGATCAGGTTTGACAGGGTATTTGTTACATAAGACATTTGTCTACCTCCTGTTTAGTTCATTGTTGCAAGAGTATCTCCATTTTCAACGGCAGCACCCTCTGCAACATCGATGCTGGCGATCGTTCCGTCCTGAGGAGCAACAACCGGGATCTCCATCTTCATGGACTCAACGATCACTACGCTGTCACCGGCTTTTACGCTCTGTCCAACAGATGCAACGATTTTTACAACTTTTCCAGGAACGGCTGCGGAAACTTTAACAGAACCTGCGCCTGCTGCCGGAGCTGCTGCCTTAGGAGCTGCTGCCGGAGCTGCCTTAGGAGCCGGAGCTGCTGCTTTTGGTGCTGCTGCAACTGGAGCTGCTGCGTTTCCGTTCTCTTCTACAGTAACTTCATATGCTGTTCCGTTAACAGTAATTGTATAACTCTTCATTTTAAAATCCTCCTAAATAATGATTATCTTTTTCTGCGGTTGACTTTGCGGATGGAACGTACTACGAATCCGTCTGTGCTTGTTTTGCCTTCAGAAGCAGCGATCGCTGCAGCGATCACGGCAATAAGCTCACCATCATCTGTCACATCCTCAACAGCAGGCTCAGCAACTGGTGCTGCAACCGGAGCCGGTGCTGCGGCTGCCGGAGCCGGTTTGCTCTCTTTTTTCTTTCCTTCCACAAGTCCGGGAATATATTTGAAAAGAGAGATCACGAAGATCAGGAATGCCAAGATCACAAATACAGTTCCGAGACCCATCACTGTATTCAGCGCCGCCTTCTCCATGTTCTGTGCCAGTGTATAATTCACATCAACTGTAAGAGATGTCGGGGTTCCTGATTTATCAAATACATAAGTGAAATTAGCTTTGTTTTTCTCGAAGGATACCGGAACAACAACGGTATACTGATCATCGGAATACTCCACTGTGATATCTTTCTCCTCGATATCACCTTTTTTCTCACCAAGCTCTTCTCTGGAGCCATCCCATGCACTTGCAGCACTCTGTGTGAAAGCATCCTCTGATTCCAGATATCCCTGGATATCATCCTCGGACATTGCGATGATCGCATCCGTCAGGCCCTTGGTTGTTGTGACAAGCTGACTCTTTACAGAATCATCAATCTCATCAGCAGCCCATGCAGTAGCTGTGCATCCGATCAGAAGTGCGGCCACGCAAAGAAGTGCCATGCAGACAGAAGAGATCTTTTTATAAAACTGTCTCATACGCTCACCTCACTTAGACTGTTCCATGCTTTTTGGATGGACGGTCTTCCCTTTTTGTGAACAGCATCTCAAAAGCACCGATTACATATTTTCTTGTATCTTCTGCTTTGATCACAGTATCCACATATCCTCTTGCTGCTGCAGATGCGATACCGTTCTGGAGTTCTTTGTACTCAGCTGCCTTCTCATTCAGTGTAGAAGCGTCAGCTCCCTCATACATGATCTTTGCTGCAAGGGAAGCATCCATCATACCGATCTCAGCTGTATCCCATGCATAAACCATATCTGCTCCGACAGATTTGCTGTTCATGGCAACGTATGCAGTTCCGTATGCTTTACCAATTACAACATTTACCTTCGGTACAGTTGCAGATGCAAAAGCATGTACCATCTCACCAACGGATTTAGCCATCATCTTCTCATTGCAGAGTGTAGCTTTAAATCCTGTTACATTAGTAAGAGTAAGTACCGGAATCTCAAAAGCATCACAGAATTTTACGAAGTCTGCTGCTTTTCTTGCACCTCTTGCAGAAAGAGTTCCGTCGGAAATCTCTGTCTTATTGCCATCAGCATCGTAAGATTCGCTTCTGTTTGCAACAGCGCCAACGGTAGCTCCGTTCAGACGAAGGAAGCCTGTTACGACATCCTGGCCGTAAGCTGCCTTTGTTTCAAAAAACTCACCATTATCAGCGATTCTTGAAAGCGCAATAGCTGTGTCGCCTGTGCAGCCTGCAATATCATCACATACTCTGTTCAGGTCATCTGTGCATTCCTTGAAGCTGTCATTATCTTCATTATTCTCCGGAAGCATGCTGACCAGTGTACGGATCTGTCCAAGGATCTCCTCTTCTGTTCCGATGCCATCAACAAGTCCTGTCTCCTCACTCTGGAACTGTGCGGAAGCTGAATCGCATTTTTCCACTCTGTTTCCTTCCAGTGCATTTGGAGTGTTTACAAACAGTCTGCCCTTCTTCTCCTCTACAAATGTAAAGTCTGTAAGAGCCGGTACAACTGCCATTCCACCGCCGCATGTTCCGAAAACAGCAGTGATCTGTGGAATAACACCGGATGCCAGTGTCTGTTTCAGATAGATCTCACCAAATGCCTCAAGTGCATCGGTAGCCTCCTGAAGACGAAGTCCCGCACAGTCTACAAGACCGATAACCGGTGCTCCAACTTTCAGAGCGAGATCATAAATTTTGGCGATCTTTTTGGCATGCATCTCACCAACTGTTCCGTTCAGTACAGATGCATCCTGGCTGTATACATACACCAGACTGCCGTCAATCACACCATATCCGGTGATCACACCGTCTGAAGGTGCTTTTTTTTCAGTCATGTTGAAATCTGTAGCTCTGGCTGTAACAGCCTGTCCGATCTCAACAAAACTGTTGGCGTCAAGCAGGGAATTAATCCTTGCAGCCGCTACGCTTTGTGTCGCATTACTCATTATACTATGCCCTCCATTTTTTTATTAATATAACCAAAAATTCAGCCGAGTATAATTGTACCTTTTTTTAACCGAAAATTCAATACTTTTCGTCATGAATGTTAAAAAATTAACCCCTGACAGATGCCAGGGGTCGCTAAATTAATGGAAATAATCCTTAAATACTTTATCCACATACCATTTATAGGTAATTTTGTCGATTTTGTCATCGGCGGTTACAAGGCAGGAAAGGAGTTCTTTTCCGTTGAGCTTTGCATGGAGTGTACCGATCTTCTGGTTTTTCTGTATTGGTGCCGGGAGCTTATCCGGAAGCTCCGTTTCCCATGTGATCGTTTCTGTTTTTTTCAGAAGATATCTTTTCTCACGATCTTTTTCAGAAAGTACTGCGTGTATTTTCAGCATAACCTGTTTGGGAGGATATCCGGAACGATCGGACTTTTGCGGATATGGATCTTCTTTTCCCGGTGCTGCTTCTGTTACCGGGATCTCAGGCAGCTGTGGAAGCTCCGGCAGCATCATATACTGATAATTTTCCCTGCCATAGGAAAGGAGCTTCTTAGTATCGCTCCATTTATAATTTTTATTTCCGGGCCATCCGCATCCCAGAAGAGCCACGATAAATAATCGCTCGTCCTGTCGGACTGCGCAGACATAACAATATCCGGCATTTCCTGTAAATCCTGTTTTTCCGGAGATCACTCCTGTTTCCATATCCAGGAAAGCATTGGTATTATGTACCGAATAATGCTTTTTTCCTGAGATATCCGTGAAAGTATAATCTCTAGTCTGGGTAATATGGACAAATGTTGCATTTTTTATTGCATACGCCATGATCAAGGCAAGATCCCGGGCTGTTGTATGATGGATACCGCCTTCATCTTCTCCATCCAGACCATTGGGTGTAACAAAATGTGTGTCCTTACATCCCAGCTCTTTTGCTTTTTCATTCATCTTCTCTGCAAAACCTTCTACGGATCCGCCGATATGTTCCGCGATGGCCACAGCGGAATCATTATGGCTTTTCAGCATCAGGGAATAGAGAAGATCCTCCAAATAAAACTGCTGGCCTTCCCGCATGCCAAGACGTGTCTGTGGCTGAGATGCCGCATTCCCGGAAACCTGTACGTAATCATCTCCCTTTGCCAGCTCCAGAGCAAGAATACAGGTCATTACCTTTGTGGTGCTGGCATTCGGCCGTCCTTTGTATGCTTCTTTTCCGTACAGCACACGGCCGGTCTCCCCATCCATGAGAACTGCAGAAAGTGCATATAGATTTTCGTCATCTGCCGCCTTTACCGGAAAGATCTGACAAATAATAAGGACCGCTGTCATCAGCACGACAGCGGCCGTACACCGTTTGCTCATAATGCATCACCCCGTACACTGTTCATATAACTGTTTACAGTAACTGTTATATTTAATTTTATGCGGGGATAGCATCCGGATATCACTTGTATCTGTTGTCTGCCGGGATCGATCATCCGTTAAAGGTCAGGTCCCATCTGTCAGAAAGATGCCCTGGCCTGACTGCCAGTGCAGCAAGCTCTTCCAGCATATCCGGTGCCTTGGCAAGTGCCTCTTCCATCAGACTGTCCAGATTAAGAAGCTCCTCCTTACAGTCGATCTCCGGCTCCGGGCTCATAAAAAATTCGGTAATAAACGCAGATATCTTTTTTCCTGCGGGGGAAAGGGCATGTTCCGAAAGGCGTCTCTTCCTTCCTCCATCATCACATACCAAAATACAGGTGAATATCTTCATCATTTTCAATGACAGATAAATGTTCCCGGTACGGATCGCCGGTAGTACCTGGTGTATCGTCCATGCACTGAGAAAACTGGCACGGATCCCATGCGACGGATAAAAACGCAATGGATCTTTGCCGGTTTCATACATCAGCATACGGTCAAATTCCTTCTCAAAGAGCGTATGTGAGATTTTCCCCTCGGCAGCTACCTGATTGACGTAAGGATGACAGGTAGAATCCAGGATATAATGACATCCGAACCCCAGCAGGTAAGCCATCAGTGCAGGATTTTTTTCCTCCCGGACCTTCGCCATGCCCTTTTCAAAGAATTCTCTTGCTTTCCGTCCATGCATCTGCACTCCGTACTGTGTCACCGGATTTTTGGATATAAAATAATAAAACAGGATATCCGGACCATGCTGTCCGATCCGGTACAGATTTCCGTTGCTTCGGATCAGATGCTGTAATTTTGCGGAAAGTTTCCGGTAAACCCTTTTTCCAAAAAGATCATGTGCGTATGTTGTGGGCATTTTCGTCACTCCTCTTCTGTTTTCTGATCTGTCCGGCAGGTCCCGGTAAACCGGCATCTGTCCGTGTTATTTGTTATACGTCCAGCTTCAGCTGGATCTCTTCCTCTGCTTCCGCCTTGAAATCCTCCAGCTGGACCGGATCCATTTCCGGAAGGTCTTCCAGCCCCTGGACACCAAAGCAGCGCAGAAATTCTTCGGTGGTTCCCAGGAGGATTGGGCGACCCGGAGCATCCAGACGTCCAAGTTCTCTCACCAGATCATAATCCATCAGCTTATTGATGGCATGATCACATTTTACCCCTCGGATCTTTTCAATCTCTGCTTTTGTAACAGGCTGTTTGTAGGCAATGATCGAAAGGGTTTCAAGCATAACGTCTGTCAGAGTGGGTTTCTTTGGCTGCGCTGCGATCCGGATAAGAGAATCATAGTATTCTTTTTTTGTACAAAGCTGAAAGGAGTTTTCGAGCTCTATGATCTGGATCCCCCGCTCTTCTTCCTGATAACGGATCATCATATTTCGGATGATATTTTCCGTTGTTGTCGGATCCTGACGGATCGCTCTGGCAATACGGGGTAATTCCACAGCTTCTCCCATTGCAAACAGGATGGCTTCGATTTCTCCTTCAATTCGTTTGATTTCCACTTATTGTCCTCATTCCTACTATATTATTCATCTGCGAACTCTGTCAGATTCTTCCATGTGTCCGGATCCGTGATAACTTCCACATGAATATCATCAAAAAGCTCTTCCTGTTCTGCATGAACATGTCCCATCTTCATCAGTTCCAGAATCGCCAGAAAGGTCACGATCAGCTGTATTTTGGAATGCTGGTTTTCCATCAGCCTGCGAAAGCTGAATTTCCGGTGAGCTTTTGCATATTCCTTCATTTCCAGCAATTTATCAGAAAGTGATATTTCCTCTTTTTCGATTCTTCCGAATTTACTTCGGATCGGGTCGATCTTATTTTCCTGTCTGCGGATCAAAGCCTGGTAGATCGCACTCATCCGCTCCAGTGTCAGACCCCGGAGAAGTTCCTGGGGATCAGACGGTGGAGTATACTGCAGCACTTCTTCCGGAAGATCCTGTTTTCGGTAATAAACCCCTGCCGCATCTCCAAGCCTGTCCCGTAATTCATAGGACATATATTTGTACATCTTATATTCCAGCAGCTTCTGCACAAGCTCTGCTCTGGGGTCCTCCTCTTCTCCTTCCTCATTCACTTCTTTCGGAAGAAGCATTTTACATTTGATATCCAGAAGAGTAGCTGCCATGACAAGAAATTCACTCATGATCCCCAGATCTTCTTTTTCCATGGAATGCAGATATTCCATATACTGATCTGTGATCTCCACAATAGGAATATCATAGATATCGATCTTGTTTTTGTCGATCAGGTGAAGCAGAAGATCCAGAGGGCCTTCAAATACATTCAGCTTAACAGATAATGCCATAGGGTTTCCTCATTTCATTTTTTCGGAAGGTTTTATATCGATCACCAGCAGTTCCCTTGGATTATGGATCCGAAGGGGGATGGTATGTTCTCCAAGTCCAGCACTGACGATCATATGCTGATCCCCTTTGTGAAAGTCTCCACAGCAAAACGGCGGAAGAAACAGATATTGAGGAGATGAAAGACCGTAATGTTCACTGAGGCGGACAACGCCTCCGTGATAGTGTCCGGACAGGATCAAATCCGCGCCCCATTCAAAATAGGTTTTTCCGTATTTTGGATTATGTGCCAGCAGGATCTGCATCCCTTTATCTTCAGGTTTTCCGATCAGTTCTTCCATCACTTCTTTTTTCAGCTTCGGTGATCTCGGCTTGTGATAATATTCGATGGGAAGCTCCAGGCCCCAGAAACAGAAGCGCTCTCCCTTTAGGACCATTGCTTCATGTCCGTTCCTTAAAATATGCACACCAGCTTTTTTCAGTGCTCTTTCGTATTTTGCATAATATGGCCGATATTCTTCGGAAAGAAACATTTTATATTCATGATTACCAAGCGCATAATACACGGGAAAATCCCTGGCAAGCTCTGTCAGCAGCTTACATGCAGTTACCAGAGTATCCGTTTCTGTACGTACAGCCATGTCGCCGGCAGAAAGTATCACGTCCGGGGCAAGCTTTCGGATCGTCTCTGTCAGCCGTATATTGTCTTTTCCGTAGGATATCCCGTGAAGATCCGCAAGAAGGATCATCCGCACGCCCTGTGGAGCATGGATCTTGTCCATATAGATCTCATATTGTTTGATTCTGAATTTTTTCATATTATTTTCCAAATCCGCAGTTTGGGAAAGTACAAACCGGACAGTTCAGACAAAGTCCGCCCTCTCCCAGCCTGGCGATCTCCTCTGCCTTGATCTCATCATCCGCCATCACTCTGGGCAGGATCAGATCAAATACTGTTCTTTTTGCGTACATGACGCAGCCCGGAAGTCCAAGTACCGGTATGGATCTTCCGTTCCTCTCAAGATATGCCACAAGCAGCATAGCTCCCGGAAGTACAGGTGCTCCATAGGTTACGATCTTTGCTCCGGTATCCCGGATCCCGCCCGGAGTACGATCATCGGGATCCACACTCATTCCGCCGGTACAGATGATCAGATCTGCTCCTGCATCTGCGAAAGAAAGAATTGCCTTTGTGATCTCTTCCTTATCATCTCCCGGCATCACCTGGCCTGTCACCTCTGTCGGAAACCCGGAAAGCTTTTCCCGGAGTACCGGTGTGAAGGTATCCTGGATCAGTCCTTTTTTGATCTCACTTCCGGTTGTGACGATCCCTACTTTTTTCTGCTGGTAAGGGAGAATGTCAAAGATCGGAAGGTTTCCTGCTACCTTCTCTGCTGCATCCATTTTCTCTTTCTCGATCACAAGCGGAATGATCCTGGTTCCTGCGACCTTATCACCTTTCTTTACCGGAAAATCGCCATGTCTGGAAGCGATCATCATTTCTCCCAGAGAATTCACAGCCACAAGTGCATCTCGACGTATTTTCAGAATACCATCGATCTTTGATACCACCTCGATCTTACCTTCTTTGATCTCAGTTCCATGTACTTTGGAAGAGTTTCCGGCACAGATTTTGTAAAGAATCTCTGCAGCTTCATTTTCGTGAAGGATCCCCGGTTTTTTCTCCCACACAAAAAGGTGTTCTTTTCCTACAGAGAACAGCAGTGGTATATCCTCTTCTTTCACTACATGCCCCTTTTTGAAAAGAACGCCTTTTTTCTCATCTTTTATGATCTGCGTGATATCATGGCACAGAATGTGTCCCACTGCATCTTCTGTTCTGATCTCTTTCATCCAAAATCCCTTCCCTGTTCTGCTATTTCTTCAATCCGTTGTATTATACATCCAGTCTGCCCTTTTTGTCAAAATATGTTGCAGGCATCACAAAAGAAATGCCTGACAGGTTCTTTCCAGCCAGTCATGGTATCCGGCCTTTTTTATTGTTTCCCCGTACAGGATATCCAGACTACCGATCTTTTTCCCATCCTGATAGTATTCCTGTGCCCCTGCTTTCTGCCCTTTTTTCACCGGCGCACTTTGTTCTTTGGGAAGGAGCAACTTTTTCTTAACATTGTCAGGTTTCGTTCCATCTGTGCTGATATATCGGAATTTCCCTCTATATACAAGCGGAACCTGCTCTTTGACTCCTTTGCGGAGCTTCAGAGGTTTCAGTGGCTCCAGAGCATCATCCAGATACAATGTGCATTTAGAAAAGCCGTAATTTAAAAGAGCTGCTGCATCCCGGAATCTTGTTTTCGGGTCCGGTGCGGCCATCACTGAGGCGATCAGTGTGATCCCATTTCGTTCTGCCACAGCACTGAGACAGTATTTTGCAATACTGGTGCTGCCTGTTTTAAGTCCCATACACCCCTCATAGCTGCGCAACAGTTTATTTGTGTTGGTCAGTGTAAATTTCGAGGATCCTTTTCTGGTAACGTGTGTGATATCCTCCATCCAGACAGATGAATATGTAAGAACTTCCGGATATCTGCTGATGAGCTCCCTGCTCATAAGTGCAATGTCATAGGGAGTTGTATAATGCTCCTGTGATTCCGTCAGCCCGCAGCAATCCACAAAATGGGTATTTTTCATTCCAAGATCCTTCGCCCTCTCGTTCATCCTCTCCACAAAGGCTTGTTCTGTTCCCGCAACATGCTCCGCCATAGCTACGCTGGCATCATTTCCGGAAGCGATCACAATACATTTGATCATGGTTTCTGCAGTCTGCTTTTCCCCTTCTTCCAGAAATACCTGAGACCCTCCCATGGATCTGGCATAAGCACTGGTGGTAATGCTATCCTCCAGATGCAGGGTTCCCTCACGGATAGCATCAAAGATCAGGATCAATGTCATGATCTTTGTAATACTGGCTGGGCTTCTTCGGGTGCCAGGATCCTTGGAATAGATCACGGTACCGGTTTCTTTTTCCATAAGGACTGCACCCGGCGCTTCGATCAGCTGCTGTGCTTTTCTGCTATCTTCCGTTTCTCCCCTGACACCAACGGGTGTCAGAGCCAGGCATAAGACTAAAATACAGATTAAAAGACTTTCCAGAACACTTCTGTTCATAAGCTCACTCCTGCCGCAAACATCTCTGTTCTATTGTAAAAGCTTTCCTGAAAGATTATTCCTGAAATTCTGAAAAAGCATAGATTCCGGTCCGTATTCCTGTATCTTTCACTCTGCATCGCTTTGCTTTTTCAGTTCTTCGTCATACAGCTTAACACCTGTTTCACAATTTCCAGCAGCATATTTTCTTGCATAATTCGCTGCATCGATCGCCTCAGATGCATTGTCACATTCTTTGGTGATCAGATAGATCCCAGTGCGGACACAGAGCTCCATATCCGGATATTTCTCTTTCATCTGCCGTAAGAACTCCTGATTGGTCTTTAAAACAGATGTTTCCGGATCAACATCCATATCACATGGAGTGAAAAGGATAAAATGATCAGAGATCGCCCTGGTAAAATATACATCCATATCTGTTTTTAGAACGCTTATCACATACTCGGAAAACTGCCGCAGGATCTGATCTCCCACACGATATCCGTATTTTGCATTAATACGTTTAAATTTTTCAAAATCGGTATATATCACTGCATGTCCCGGCCCGTAACCTCCGATCAGCATTTTCTCCACATTTTCGCGAAATCTTGAAAAAGAAGACAATCCGGTAAGCTGGTCCCGTCCGGATTCTGCAGCAATGCTACGATAAGCACTGTTAAATGCTTGGTTCTTGGCATAATGCGCGGAAATGATCTTGGTCACTTCTCCCAGCAGCTTACGATCTTCTCTGGACCAGAGCCTTTTTTCCTGGCAGGTCACGTATGCAATGGCCCCTGTATAGCTTCCCTCACAGTACATGGCAGCACAGACTACGGTTTTTGCTCCGCACTGTAACACATTCTTTCTTCCCTGTTCCGAATATTCAGCCAGATCATTCTCCTGAATCACCACAGTACCATATTCATCATTGTGGCGAAACAATGTGATAAAATCACTTTTTGAGAAATGTATCTCATCTATCAAAAGCCTGTATTCTTCTTCCGAAACCCATTGAAAAACCCTGTTTATTTTCTGCTCTGCCACCTTGGTATGCAGGACTGTGATCCGGTTAAGCCGGAATTTCAGACCAATCACTTTCATCAGAAGTTCAATCGCTGCCTGAAAGCTACTCATTTTTTCAAATATTTCAAATGCAGTAGAAACAATATCATTATGAAGATATCTGGCATCTATCTCAACACCCTCGTATAATTCCTGCTTTTCCTCTGTCTTATCCTCAAAACGTCTCAGATTATCACAGAAAGCATAGCGGTTTTTTCCATTTTTCTTTGCCTGGTAAAGTGCCCAGTCTGCATTTTCAAAGAGCTGCTGATATGTATATCCGGAAACATTTTCCGGAAGAAAGCAGATCCCCACACTGCAGGTTGCCAGATACGTGGTTCCCGAAAATTTAAGTTTCTGCACTTCCCGTATCAGTTTTCCTGCCTTTTTCATGATCGCTGCATGGCTGATATCCTTCAAAAGGATCACAAATTCATCGCCACCCAGACGCATGATCACATCATTAATGTCGAACAAAGCCACAAACAGCTCCGCAAAACGTTTCAGGACTTCATCACCGAACATATGTCCGTAAGTATCATTTACATTTTTAAAATAATCTACATCAAGCACCATCATCCCGCATCCTGCATAGGGATTTCTGGATGCAAGGTATTCATCGATCAGTTCTTTTCCGAAAAAGCGGTTATACACTCCGGTCAGAGGATCTTTCTGGGCACGTTCCTCAAGAAATTCTTCCTGCAGCTTCTCCCTGGTGATATCTCTGGAGCTTCCTATGAAATAATGATATCCGGTATTTTTATCCTGTGCTATAAATCCCCGTACTGTCAGAAGACTCGCATTACCGTCTTTATTGATACACCGCACTTCTATCGTCCCGCCTTCCCGGGATGTCAGAAAATCCGTCAGGTACTTCCAGTCGTCTTTATAAACATTGCTGTATTTCTGTCCACTGGTCTTAAAATCCGTAATATTTTTTACAAGTCTCAGGTATTCATCCAAACGTTCATATATATCCGTCTCCTGACAGTACTGAAAAAGCTTCAGTGTAGTATTTCGATAAATGCAAGCGTATTTTTCCAATGTATCCCGAATATCAAAAACGGGATTTTTTTCGTCTGTTTTCATCATCGACCTCCCAGAGAGTTCTTGAGTTCACAGTATTTGTAAAAAAGTATACCATATCTTTGGGTATATATGTAGTTCTTTTATTTCTTTTTACAGTTTGTTTTTTACTATATAAAATACGCTGCGGAGGGCAGGATTACTCCTGCCCTACTGTCTTTTTTCATGAAAATGATACTGGTATGGTATTTTTTATGCTGTCATTGTGGGAATATCGATCATATCTGGATTTCTCATTTACAAAAGTCAGCGATGCATTTTTGTTTTGCATTGTCAGAGCAGCCGTACCGGAAGCAATCTTCCGGGGATCTGTACCATATGCAGGTGCAGCGCCTTTTATGATGCGGACATTCTCTGTATTTGCCCGTACATCTTTCAGATAGTAGCGTAGTACCGGTTTTTCCCAGACCGTATACTGCCCCAGCGGGATATTCCTGAGAGTGACCGATAATGTTGCATAGCCATTTTTATCGGTTTCATAGCTTCCTCTGGTAAAGGTCACATAATCCTCATATCTGTGAGGATTTCCGGATAGATCCGTACCTTCTGCCACAAAGGAAAAGGTTGGATTTCCATGAGCCCAGGTAATATCCTCCTCTTTGATCTTTTTTATGATGGTGATATTTCCAAGCGGAAGTGTTACCGGAGTATTCTCTGCTTTCAGATCCACAGTATCCGTAACTGTATTTTCTTTTTTCTGGAAGATTACCTCCTTTTCGTATTTGCCAGTATAGTTTTCCGGATTTTTTGTTTCCACTACTTTGAACCTTCCCTGATTGTCATCTGTGAGCACCAGCTCTTCCGTAGAGTACCATCCGGTTTCTCCGTCAAACTTCAGGATGCTCTGCCCGCCCAGGTTATTCTGGTAAGTCTGCTTCCCTCTATTCCACTGAAGCACGGTAAATTCCGCATCTTCCAGAACTTCCCCGGTATAGATGTCTGTTTTTCTCAGACGGATCACCCCTTTATATTCCTTTTCCTTTTCATTGACAACTTCAAAGGAAAGGCGTGCATCCTTGTCTGTGATATTCACCTCTTCTTCCCAGCTTCCTGTATATCCGGGCGGAGTCTTTGTTTCCGCGATCTTATATTTTCCCTCATTATCCGAAGTCTTCAAAAGTTCACCACTTACATAAAGTTCACTGGAGATGTCATAATCCAGAAGAGTTCCTTTTTCTTTATAGGCTTTTTTGGCTGCACTGTATTCATAAAGTGTAAATTCCGCACCTTTCAGGATCTCACCGGTTTTTGCATCGATCTTACGAACTTCAATCCTTCGTTTTTCAGTCTGGTAGTTCACTGCTTCAAACAGAAATTCCTGCTTTTCTCCCGGCTTATCCAGCGTAAAATTCTTCTGCCAGTTTCCGGTGTAATTGGGAGGAGATTTTGTCTCACGCACACGGAATTTTCCCTGATTGTCTTCGGTATAATTAAATTTCCCGGAGTTATAGGTACGCTTCTGTCCATCATAAGTCAGTTTTTTTAAGGTTACGTAGGCTTTGCTTTTTTTACTCCACTGATACAGGGTGAATTCAGCTCCTGCCAGTGGATCGCCGGTATTTCCGTCTTTCTTTCTGATGGATACTGTTCCGCTGATATCCATGATATCCGTTACGCTGACGGTTGTCGTCTTTCCGCCGGTTACTGTAACATTTTTGATAGCGGTGTTCAGTTTATAGCCTGCAGCGGCTTTCGTTTCTTTCACATAGTATTTTCCCGGAACCAGTTTTGAAAAAAGGATCTCTCCACCGGCGTTTGTTGTTCCGGTTGAAACCTTCTGATCCTTACTGTACATAGTCCGGTATCCGGAGGTCAGAGCTTCTGCTGCAAACAGTCCGTACTGCGCTCCCTGGATCAGTTTTCCCGTGTTGGGTTCCTTCTTGACCAGCTTTGCATTGCCGTAAACCGATGGCTTTACTGAAAACGAAAGGCTTCCTCTTGTTCCCTGGTATACGTAAGCGCCAAAATCCTGTACTCCATCTTTTCCTGCCTGGGCACTTCCGTCAACCAGGATATAGGAAACCGGCTGAAGCAGCATTTTGCAGGAAAACTTCTTTGCTGCAGATGCATTTAACGGAAAGATCAGAAAAAAATATGCCCCATCCTTCAGACTCAGGCTTGTCCCCGACATCATTTTGGGATTGGTTTTGTGAGAATTATAATCCGCTGCACTTGTCCAGTAGGCCAGCTGCCATTTTTCTGCGGCTCCTCTTGTTATGGTGATCCCGTTCCCTGCTTTTGCTCCATCTGTTACTTTCATAAGAGTACTCATCTGAAATCCGTCCTTCATACTGTCCGGAACAAAGGGAAAACCTGCAGGTCTGCTTCGGAATACACTTAACGGGATCGTCTTTCCGGATGCTGCTGCCCAGGAACCGTCTTCGGAAACATAAACGGCTGCCTTGTTTCTTGCAGGGATCGTCAATGTCTGGATCTTATCGATCAGGCGGTTTATCCCTGTATGTTCTACTTCTGCTGCTGTGGCATATCCACAGTCATTAAAGTATACCTTTGACAGCGCAATATGCGTAAATACATAACGGTTCTGCCATTTTGACCAGTCTATGTGACTGCAGGAGGGGTCGTATCCGGTTCCCAGATCCCCCGGTCCTCCGTAACCAAAGTACAAAAGCTTCTGGATCACAGAATTAGTCAGTGCTTTTACTGCCTCATTCTTCAGCGTCATACTGTCCAACCCATCCTGAGTTGCTTTCAGGCAATACAGAGGTGAAACCTTTTCCTCTCCTGTATCATCGATATAATGTACAGAGCGATACGTACATCCCATACGAGTTTTATTTCCGGAACCAAGAAAATCATTGGCAGCTGTCCAGATCTCATCGCAGTAAACCCTGGTCCAGCTGTCCAGATAATACTGGGACGGGGAAAGTGCTGTAGCTGCGATAGCATCCTCTCCTTCTGAGATTACTTCCGCACTGCCAGCTCCCCGGAACTCCCCGGGAAGTGCTGCAGAAAGAGCAATGATCTCTCCGTTTTCGATATCCTGGATCAGTTCCTGATCCTCTTCACTTTCTCCTGTAAGGATTTCCGCGTTTTCTTCCGTGAATACAGTAAATCCCGGATCCTCTGTCTGCTCCGGTATTTCTGTCAGAGCTATATTTTCTCCTTCTTTTGAAGCAGCTTCCGGTTTTTCTTCCGGTTCGATCAGCTCATCACTGTCCGTATTTTCAGTATTATCTTTACCTTCTTCAAAAGCTTCCTCCACCGTTTCCGGTTCAGGCAAGGCTGTCGGAACCGGCATCTCCGCCTCCCCAGGCTGATCTGTTACCGGAATATCCGGGGCCTCCTCTTCTTCCTCCGGTTCTGTCTGTTCCTGCTGCGGATCTGCTGATACCGAACTCATATCTGCTGCAGGACTGGCCGATGCCACAAGAGAAGAAGCTGTGATCATCAATGCCATCCATGCACCGAGCATTCTTCTTTTCAATTATTTCGACCTCCTTTCCATAGCGTCAGACTGCAGGTAAGCAGCGCTATACCGGCCATCAGTGCAAACAGGATCACAGGAGATTCATCTCCGGTCTTCACTGGTGTCGTCCTTACCGAAGAGCTGTTATTTCCGGAAGCTCTTTCTGTGGCTTCTTTCCTGCCATTCCGGCGTGGAACAGGGCTGGTATCTGCCGTCTCCTGATCCTCCTCCACAGAAAAGATCCATTTCACATCTGCAGCTCGAAGAGCATATAAATTATCCAGCTCTGCCGGAACCGTAACCTCAAATCTCATGTTTCCTTTTTCTCCGCTGGAAAATTCCCCCAGGGATACGGCCTTATTGAGAGATGCAGCCAGGAGATCCCCGGAATACAGCTTTTTATCATTCATGGTGATCACCAGCTTCAGCTTTTTCAGAAATTCCTGATCCTTTACCGATTTACATTCCGGTGATGTGCGGAAGAAGATCTCTGCTGCATGCTCCGTTGTATTACGGATCTCTACAGAATCATGAAAAACATCTCCCGGCATTGCCGTGGAAAATCCGGAAAAAAAGTCTTCCGGAGCCGCGATCAGTTTGTGCGCATTTCCTTCAAACTCCACCTTCAGATCCACCGGACTTTTTTTCTGAACCACAAGACCATCGGTATCGTGGATACATCTTAAGATCTTCTGATTTCCCCAGGGTGACATGGCACGGAAATCCGGTGCAAAATTTGCCGCCTGGACAGCATCCGCCACGATGGTGATCCCCAGCTTCTTATCCTGGTAGGATTCATCCCATTGGGATGGTACAGTCACACCGGTAAAAATATCCACGCTGTCTCCCTGTTCCAGCTTCCTGGTATAATAAAAATACTCTCCCTTCCGGATCCATCTCGGTGACATTCCTGTAAGATTCCTGTCATCCAGACCATCCAACCCTTCCAGATCATCTGTATAAGAGATCTTCACCCTTACCCAGCATGGCTCTGAGTGATTGGTGATCCTGGGGATCTTGGATATCTCATCTCCCGGAAGAACGATCCGGCGATCCTGATATTTCATTTCTCGGCCGTCCTTTTTTTCCAGTTCCCGAAGAGAAATATTGATATCTCCCACTGATATGTGATTGGTCACTGTCACGGAATCTAAAAATCTGGCATAAGCAGCCGTGCACGCCAGGATACTGCCTGCCACAGCAGCACCTGCCAGCAGGGCTTTAAGGTGTTTTTTCAAGCATTCCCCCTCCTTTCTGCCTGAGCAGAAACCGGATCTGAAAAATACCTCCACGCACTTTCATAATCTGAAAATCCTTCTGCCTGTACAGCTTCCTCATAAACATTGATCTCAAAATCCTTAATGCTGTCCCTGTAAGTATCATCGATCTTTTGGGGATCGATCTGAAATCCGGTACACAGAGGAGTTGTTTTTTCACCCTCGGATATTTTTTTCCGGTAGTAATAATAGCCGTCCTGACTGTTATACACCCAGTTTGCCGTATCCAGACCTGTTAATTTCACGCCTCTGCCGATATCGTCATTGGAGTAGGAAAGGGACATCCTCACATAGCAGTCTGCCTGGAACCCTTTCACACTGCCGGAAAAATTTCCGATCCGGATCTCTTTTCTGTAGGATGGACCATTCTCCATAGGCGTAGGTGTAGGATCCGGAAAATCTTCCTCGATCTCCGTTGTCACATACCCCACTGCAACAGAATTTATCTTTTTTTCAAAATCTGAAAAATACGCCGCAGTCCCTGTTGCGCACAGGATCCCTGCTGTCAGGAGAAGGAAAACGGGTCTTTTTAATTTATTCATTTCGTGACACCACCGGCCTGTCCTTTATTCTGATTTACATATTTCTGGTAAGCAGCAGTTGCCTGCTCCAGAACCGTAGTCTTGTCATCTCCGGTATTGGTAGCCTGGATCGCATAAGCCCGTACCGGCATATCGATCTGCTGTGTATCCAGCTGACCTTCGATGATATTGGCAAAGGTTACTGTATCAAAAAGAGTTGTAGTCTTTGTTCCCGGCTTCAGGATGTGGTTATATGCATAGGTGTAGACCATATTCTGCCCCACTTCGGTCCGCTCCAGCTGTGTCCAGTCCTTGTTTTTGGTGAAGCTGAACAGCTCTGTTTTTGCAAGGGCATTTCTGGTACCATCCTTGGCTACCGTGATCACATTTCGGACCGGAACAGAAACTTCCAGATAGACAAATGCTTCATTTACTCCTTTATTTGCTACATAGGGGTCCTTCCGGATCACCTGAGTAGGAACCAGATCTGTATTGTCCTCCGGTTTCCAATTAGGCTCATCCAGGTCGATATCCACTTTTCCTACGGTAAAGCTGTTGGTTGCCGTTTCAAAATCCGTGAGATATGCAGCTGTTCCTCCGGCTGCCAGTGCAGTGATCACAGCAGCAAGTGCGATTCCTTTTACCAGTTTTCTGTTTTTCATCATGATTAAATTCCTCCCTGTATTTTTTTCTTTTTTGGGGTATATGCCAGATCAAAGAGTACTGACAGACATGCCGCTATGCAAACTGCGGCAAAAGGGATCCGGGCTTTCAGAAAATGGATCACGTAGCCCAGATAAGGCAGGTGAAAGACTACCCGCCCGATGATCTGTGACGCCTCTGCGGGAACAGGATCTTCTGTCTTGTTGGCGTCACCTTTTGTGATAAAGATATCCTTTTCTTTTTTAACCACTCTGTGGGTGACAACGGTATCTCCGTTATGAAAAGTAATGATATCTCCCTTTTTCGGAGAAAACTCTCCTTCCTTTGTAAAAACCACAGCTCCGGTTGGGATCTCAGGTTCCATGGATCCGGAATAGACCACATAGGGCCGGATCCCGAAAAGTCCGGGAATAAGAAGCACCAATGCCATCACCAGCATCAGTCCCAGAACTGTGTTGCCGATACATCGAAAAAATATTTTCATTCCTGTATTCTGTTCTACATACGATATTTGATGATCACTTCCCTCTGCAAGGAAAGAAACAGTGTTCGGATATCAGGAAAATTCCGGCGGAGACCTGCCCCACATAAATTGAGCCATAAAAAAGTCCTCCCTGTATAGCAGTCAATATGGCAATTCGCAACATGCTCCCATCACTTAAACGCACAGATTTTGAAGTGAGGACAAGCATAAGCAAAATAATAATACAGCAAAAATACTGAATGGAAATTATTCGAGCAGATATGCTCAGATGTGCAGTTCCTCTCATTACTTACAGAGGTGAAAGATTCCTGCGACATTTGTTAAAAAAGATTTGTTTCAGATGATATTATTATAGGGTCCACAGATCCGGAAGTCAATCAAATTCGTCCGACAGGATTCGACACTGGTTTCTCAGCGGGTATGTCTGTCACCCTATTTTTCATAAGCTGACAGACCCTGCATCCGTGCAACGCCAGATTTTTTTACAGCTGTACCAGAGAGTAAATATATTCCAATGGAAGCAGCATCAGATCACGGATTTCCCGTTCTTCCTCTTCTTTATTTCCGGAATTTACCGGCAATTCGATCCGGAAAGCCGGCTGGCGGATCATTTCTCCGTAATACTGTTCCGGCCTGCCTGTGCTCCTTCGCCCGTTCTGCGCTTCTCGTTCTATTGCAAGCTGCTCCAGCTTTCCCCTGGTACATTTTTTCAGGTGGCGTGCAAGACGGTAGCATCTCTGACCAGTGGAAAAATTCTGATCCCGCCGATAATAAACCACCTTTTTTCCATATCCGCAGAAAACCAGCAGGCCACGTCCTCCGTATTCCTGAAAGATCCGGATCAGTGCACGTGTCTCATTTTCACTGGCAGGCTGCTGATGGATCTTTTTTCTGCTGCAGAAGGTAGTAGGAAAATTCCGTGCAGTATCCATTCCTCTTGCATTTCCCTCGAATTCATCACAGGGAACATCCTGCATTTTCAGCATCTGACGGAAAATGGGATTTCGCACAGTATTGTAGCCCTTCCGGCAGATCTCATATCCATCCGGATTGACCACCGGTATGATACAAAGCCTGGTCTGATCCAGGAGCTTTTTTACCTCATAAAGCTCGTCCACGGTCCAGTTGCATTCATATATTCTGCAAAGCTCCAGTGCCATCCTGGTAAGCCTGTCCGTCATCTGTCCATCCGTTCCGGAAAAACCGGCCACACAGAAAATACAGGCATCTCCCTGTCCGATCTCCAGCATAGGGATCATCCGGTCATCGTGGCTTTTTCCGATCACCCGAAACTGCGTAAAGCTGCTGTAACGCCTGGCTGCCTCCCACAGTGAATAATAAATTGCTTCGTAGGTTTTATCCTGTACTGTATCCATGATGTTCCCTTCCTTCCGTCTTTATACATGTTCATTATTATGTATATTATGCGAAAGGGCATAAAAAAAGAACCGGTTTAACACCGATTCCTTTTGTTTACAAAATAATTTAGGATACCGCCGCCGATGATGATCACCAGCGCAACTGCAACCACTCTTTTCGCTGCCTCCTGAGGAAGCTGGCCCTTGGAGCCAATGGAAGCCTCATAAAAGGTCAGCGTATAATCGATCTCATGCGGGGCGCCCATGGCCAGTGTATCTGCGATCACTTCCATCTTATCATCCAGGGCAGTTACCGGGACAGTAAAAACAGAATTTCTGCCTTCCTCGCTCTCATTGAGATATTTTTCCCCATCTACGATCATATAATCATAGTTGGAGCTGCTCCACTGGAGCCGTGCATACATCTTCCCCTCTTTTACCAGCATCAATGTGGGGGAAGAAACGCTGGCCTTTCCGCTTCCGCCTTCCAGCTCCACCTGTATGGAATATTCTCCGTCCTCCAGATCTGTCTTCACTGCGTTCTCTCCACCTGCAGCCAGAACCTGTATCGGGCATAGCAGCAGCATAGTCAGAAGAAGCAGCATTATTGTTCTCATCCTGTGTTTCATGGTTTTCTCTCCGTTTTTTGTTTTTCCTTCGTATCACTATAGCACAACGCTCCTTTTCTGTAAAGAACATCTCAGAATTGTTGAAATGTCTCTTCTTTTCCAGTATAATAAAGTGAAATTTGCATACAAACGAAAGGAAATGAACAGAGATGATCGAAACAAAAAATCTCACAAAAAAATTCGACAGTTTTACTGCTGTGGATTCTCTGGATCTTCGCATAGAAACCGGCGAATTTTTCGGTCTGCTGGGACCCAACGGTGCCGGAAAGACCACCACGATCAGTCTGCTTTCCACTCTGCTCCTGCCCACAGAGGGCGAAATCCTCATTGACGGGCAGACACTTGGACGCAACCGACCGGATCTGAAGCGCAAGATCAGCGTGATCACGCAGGAATATTCCATGCGCCAGGATATGAACATGGACGAGATCATGGAATATCAGGGCCGTCTTTATTTCATGCCACGAAAAGAGATCAAACGGAAAACTGAAGAGCTTCTGGATTTCTGCGGACTTCTTCCCTTCCGCAAGCGGACTGTAAGGAAGCTTTCCGGTGGTATGAAACGAAAGCTTATGGTATGCCGGGCACTTCTCACAAGTCCGGAGATCCTTCTTCTGGACGAGCCCACTGCAGGCATGGACGCGCTATCCAGACGACAGATGTGGAATCTTCTCCGTCAGCTGAACGGAAAAAATCTGACCATTCTTCTGACAACCCACTATATGGAAGAGGCACAGTCTCTCTGCAACCGGGTAGCACTTATGGATCACGGAAAGCTGGAGGAGATCAATACTCCATCGGGTCTGATCGACGGCCTGGGCAAATACACCGTAGATCAGGAAACACCGGAAGGGGCAAAAAGCCACTACTTCCACAGTCGGGAAGAGGCCATCTCTTTTCTGTCCTCTCTGGACGGACAGTGCACCCTTCGGGAGACAACTCTGGAGGATGTTTTTGTGGAGCGCGCAGGCAGGCATCTGATGCAGCGATAAGCCGGCGTCAGCCACAGTTATCTTATAATTTAACAGAATGGACGATGAATTATCATGGGAATACTTACTATTTTATGGGAAAAATGGGTGGAGTTCCGAAGGGATTTCTATAAGATCACGCTGGCGGCCATGATCGCGCCGCTGATGTATCTGATCGTTTTTGGAATGGGGATCCAGACCTCCTCACACGGAGAGCCTTATCTGAATTTCCTGATCCCGGGTGTGGTTTCACTGACTACAATGAACGGAAGCTTTAATGCTATCGCACAGAATCTGAATGTACAGCGTCTTTACGAGAAAGCCTTTGACCAGGTTATGATATCTCCGACACCTCTGTGGCAGTTTATTGCCGGACAGATCATCGGAGGCAGTCTCCGCGGGCTTTATGCAGGAGGAATCATCCTTCTTCTGACCATACCGATCGGAACCGGTCTTGTGTTCAACGGATGGTCATTGCTGGTGATGTTCCTCAACGGTGCTGTATTTTCAGCCATCGGTGTTGTGGTTTCTTTCCTTGCCAAAAACCATGCGGATGTACCTCGTTTTTCCAATTATATCATTATGCCAATGGCTTTTTTGTGCAACACCTTCTTCTCTACAGAGAAGATCCCGGGCTTTCTTGGGAATTTTGTAGCTGCTCTTCCACTGTCACAGACCAGTCATCTGATCCGTACCATTGCTTCCGGCGGTGGAGTCAATTACCTCAGTGTCCTGATCCTGACAGTCTATCTAATTGCATTCAGCATTGCAGCTTCCTGGTTTATCTATAAGAAAAAAAATCTGTAAATTTATCTTTACAAAAAAATCACCGGCTTTCCTGTTCTTTCGGAAAACCGGTGATTTTTTTATTTGTTATGCTATTTTGGCTATTGTGCGTTTAGATGTCCTTTTTTCTTCTTCTCACGATCACATATCCACCTGCAAGAAGGGATGCCACTGCCAGTGCGGACATGGTTCCGATCGGTGAGTTATCGGCTGTTGATACTGCATTCTTAGATCTGGTTCCGTTGCCTCCATTGGAGGATGTTGCAGATGCCTCTCCTGTTATGGTTGCATCCGGATCAGAACCTGTCTGGCCGCCGGTACCGTATGTACCGTCTGCTCCCGGAGTTCCGGTAGGTGTCAGTTTTGCAGACCTAAACTGATATACTGCGGATTCAATGGTGTCTGTCTCCTGCCACTGACCACCGGTGTAGATGTATTTCTGGAAGAATACGTACAGGTTGTATGTAGCGTCTTTGTTGATTCCCTTGCCGGAACCAATCTTCCATGCTGTATGCATCTGGCTCTGGGTTGGGTTTGCAGCTGTACTCCAGTAAACCGGAACCCACTTCACATCACCCTCATTTGGATCCTGATTGGTTGTTCCTGCACCGATCACAGTAAATTCATAGAACTGATTCGGATAGAACTGAATTGCCTCATCCAGTCCCTGTACTACGCTCTCTTTTACATTTGGGATGTATGCATCCGGTGTGTCAGTCGGAGTTGGATCTGCAACTTTCGGTCTGGAATCTTCTTTAAATGCTATTTTCAATGGATTCGTCAAAACACCATTTTTATCTTTGATCTGGATATAAAGATCAATTGGGTTGTCAGAATCTAAATCCTCAAGACCGATATTAAATTTCTTATCAGCAGTAAATGTTATCTGTTTTCCGGTAGATGTAAGATCTTTCGGAGTGGCAGATGTGCCATCACTGTTACGAGAAACCCATTTATAATAACAGGTACCGCTCTTATTCGAAATAAGGGTAACATTCGCAGATGTATGGTTGATCCATGAAAAGCCAACCCATCTGACATTTGCCGGACGCTTAGCTTCATCCAATGTAATCTTCTTTGGTGTACTTACAGTTCCGTCAGTTCCTTTGATACTCACATAAACATCAATCGCATTGTTTGCATCCAAATCTTTCAAACTGATCGTGAAATCCTTATTTGCGGAAACCTTTGTTCCTTTGCTCATTTTATCAACTGTCGGAGCTTTGGAACCACGTTTTACCCATTCATAATAGTACACACCTGCTTTATCAGAACGCATAGTTACAGTCGCAGATGTATGACCTTTCCATTTGTAGCTTACGTTGGAAATCTTCGCAGGTGTTTTAGCTGTTTCTTTCAAAGTAACAGTTGCAATCTTGGTCACTGCTGTCTTTGATCCATCTTTTGCTACTACCTGCACATAAAGATCAATCGCATCACCTTCCAGATTTTTCAGATCAATCTTACAATCTTTTTTTGCGGTGACCGCAATCTTGCTGTCTTTAGTTGTAATGGAAGGTTTATCCGCTCCCTTTGCCACCCATTTGTAATAGCATGTACCACTCTTATCAGACTGAAGAACTACTTCTGCAGTTGTTGCAGTTTTACTTTCTGCGCTGATTTTTGTAACCTTTGGTGCTGCCGGTTTCGGATCAACTGGATTCTGTGCCTGTGTTACTGCAATATCCTTCTTTACACCTTCACCAACAATGGCGTTACCACTTTCACTTTCTTTTACCCATACATAAAGGTCAATAGTCTTGTCTGTGACCTTGGTAAGTTTCAGGGAAGTAGTTTCTCCTGCCTTAACCGTTCCACCTTCTGTAGCTGTCTCGATGGTCGGAGCTTCCGCACCTTTTGCAACATATTTATAGTAATATGTACCTGCTTTATCAGATGTGAAGGTTACAGAAACAGTATTTGCTTCTTTACTTGTAGGATTATCAATATTAACCGTTGGAATGTTGGAAACAAGCAGACCTGTAGCTGTATTTATTCCATAACTCTGGTCGCCTTCATAGCTCATCGCCTTAATTGCCTTTGCAAATGCATCCGCAGCTAAAGATTCAGGCTTCTGGAAAACTGTATAGTCAACTACCGGATTCTCTACGGAATATCCAATATTCTGGTTCTCAAATGCACCGACAATGATGATACTTCCTGCACTCTGATCCTGCTTTCCTAATACGATATTGGATTTTACGTTCTTTTCTGCGCTTGTATAGTTCTCGATGATCTTCGGTTCGTCTGCTGTAGCATCCGTTCCATGTTCCAAAGAAATCGTACCTGTGCTGTAAACAGCTCCGCCTGTAGATACATTATCTTTGATCTCTCCACCTGTAATTACAAGTTTACCGCTGTTTTTAACTGCCGCACCTGCTGCAGTAGAAACATTCTTGGAAAGGGTAACACCTGTCGTCATCACAAATTTAGCGCCAGCTTCTACTGAAACGATCGATCCATCGGCTGCAGTTCCATCGTCTTTATTACCTTCAACAGAAAGTTTACCGATTTCTGTTGAGCCGTCACCTTCATTCTGTGTCATGGACAAAATACTTCCTGCACTTACTTTGAACATATCTCCTGCAACACTTCCACGTCCAACTACAGTTGTAGCATTTGTTGCACCAAAAATTGCAATATTTTTATTGGCAGGAACGGTAATAGTATCTGTGAGATTAAACGATGCACTGATCAGAATCTTATAAGCAGATGTATATAGATCACTATCATCAATAGATCCTGCAAAATCAGGTGCATTATTAATCGCTGCCTGAAGTTCTGCCGCAGTAGTAACCGTTGCATCTGCCGCAGTAGTTTGCTGCTCCTGCTGCGCCTCTTTCGCCTGAGCCTGAGCTGCTGCCTGAGCCTCTGCTTCCGCCTGGGCCTGGGCTTCTGCCTCTGCCTGGGCCTGGGCTGCTGCCTGCACTTCGGCCTCTGCCTGGGCCTGGGCTGCTGCCTGTGCTTCTGCCTCTGCCTGAGCCTGGGCTTCTGCCGCTGCCTGGGCGTCGGCTTCACTCTGTGACTGGTCATCCACAGCCGCTCCGTCATCTGGTGTTTCTGTATTCTCGTCTGCAGTCGATGCTTCTGCCTCTGTTACCGCTCCGGTATCTTCAGCGGCAAACGCTGCGGCAGGTGCCATTCCAACAGTCATGGAACCTGCAAGCAGGACTGCAAAAAGCTGCTTTTTTTTCATTTATAAGTCCTCCTGTTATGAGTTAGTCTGTTTAAATCCAATTACAAAAAAGTATAGCACAACACTTCAAAAAAGTAAAGCGGACCAAAGAATCCGCTTTACTTTATCTGTCTTACGGACGTACCTGTCCGTTACCATAAATGATATACTTGGTGGTGGTCAGTGCAAGGAGTCCCATTGGGCCTCTTGCATGGAGCTTCTGGGTGCTGATCCCGATCTCCGCACCGAATCCAAATTCGTTTCCATCGGTGAATCTGGTAGAAGCGTTCACATAAACTGCCGCTGCATCTACCTCATCCAGGAATTTCTGGGCATGGGTATAATCATTGGTAATGATGGCCTCCGAATGCTTTGTATTATATTTATTGATATGTGCAATGGCTTCCTCCACGGAATCCACTACCTTTACAGAAAGGATATAGTCAAGATATTCTGTTCCCCAGTCCTCTTCTGTTGCAGGAACTGCTCCCGGCATCAGAGCCTTTGCCGCTTCATCTGCACGGACCTCCACATGCTTCTCCTTAAGGCGTCCGGCCAGTACCGGCAGAAAATCATCCTTCACCTTACGGTTTACAAGAAGGGACTCGCATGCATTGCATACACCCACACGCTGGGTCTTTGCATTGATCACAATATCCGCTGCCATCTGAAGGTCTGCAGTCTCGTCCACATAGATATGGCAGTTTCCGGTTCCGGTCTCGATGACAGGGATCGTACTCTGGTTTACCACTGCTTTGATCAGTCCTCTTCCGCCACGTGGGATCAGTACATCCACATACCGGTTCAGCTTCATAAATTCCGCAGCCGTTTCTCTGGAGGTATCCTGGATCAGCTGGATGGCATCCTCGGTAATGCCGCAGGCTTTTAATGCCTCACGGATACAGTTGACAATGGCAGTATTGGAATGGATCGCGTCGCTTCCACCCTTCAGGATCACGACATTTCCGGTTTTGAAACAAAGACCGAATGCATCTGAGGTAACATTGGGACGTGCTTCGTAAATAATGCCAATCACACCTAAGGGAACACGTTTCTGTCCGATCAGAAGTCCGTTGGGACGTTTTTTCATACCGGTAACTTCCCCGATGGGATCTTCAAGACCGGTAAGCTGACGAAGTCCGTCTGCCATTCCTTCGATCCTCTCCGGTGTCAGCATCAGACGGTCGATCAGTCCTTCCGGCATCTGATTCTTTTTGCCGTTTTCCACATCCAGGGCATTGGCCTTCAGGATCTCATCGGTATGAGCGACAAGAGCCTTTGCCACAGCTTCCAGGGTTTTATTTTTGTCATTTGTGGAAAGATTTCGAAGGACTGACTCCGCATCTTTCGCATTCTGTCCCAGTTTTTCAAGCATTTCATTCATTTCCAAATATTCCTGCCTTTCTTTCTGTCTTTACAGCAATATCTTATTGTGTATCGCGGTATATATTCTCTTCCGTCACAATGACCTGCGGACGGATATCCGTAGGCTCTGTGGGAACTTCCGGAAGAATCTGGAAGGAAAATCCTACTGCAACGCGGCAGACCTCCGGATGTTTTTCCAGAAAGCGGTCATAAAAACCGCCGCCATAGCCTACCCGGTTGCAATTCACGTCAAAAGCCACCCCGGGCATGACCATCATGGCTTCTTCCCAAGAAACCGTTTCTCCGTCTTCCTTTGGCTCAGGGATCCCGAAGTAGCCGGATTCTAGCTGACTGAAATCGGTCAGTCTGTAAAATACCATATCCTTTCCGAAAACCTTTGGCACTGCCACTTCCTTGCCGTCTTTCCAGGCTTGCTCGATGATATAGCGTGTGATCACTTCATGGTTATAATCTGCGTATGCCATGATCCGTTCTGCATTCCGGTATTCCGGAAGCTGTGTCAGGGCCTCTGTGATCCGGAGACTGTTTTCCCGGATCCAGGCATCGGTATGTTCTTTTCTGGCTTTGAAGATCTTTTTTCTAATTTCCTTTTTTTCTTCCATATTTTTCTCCAAGATTGGTGATGCTGCCATCCTTTTCTTTGATATCGATATTATTCAGATGCGCACGGAGATTTCCTTTCACTGCATCCAGATATTCTCTCCGAAGCTTCGCCTGTTCCACCTTTTCTTCCTCGGTAAGACCTACACTTTTCTGTTTATGTGCCAGTGCATTGATCCTGTCGATCTTGATATTGTCCATCATAATGTTATTCTCCTTAAAGCAGTTTTTCGATATAATCAATGAGGAAGAATTCTTCCTTCTTGTTTCCTACAAATAATGTTCCGCAGCTCCTGCCTTCCACGATCCTGTGGATGTTGTGGAAGTCGTTTCCGTTGGCAATGACCATGTCCGCCCCTGCCGCAGTTGCGATGATCGCAGCGGTAAGCTTGGTCGCCATTCCGCCGGTGCCTACATTGCTTCCTGTGGAGGATTTGCCAAGCTTACGCATATTGTCATCCATGTTTTCTACAATGTCGATAAACTGTGCATCCGGATTGGAATTGGGATCGTCTGTAAAAAGGCCGTCAATATCGGACATGAGGATCAGAAGATCCGCATCGATCAGTGCAGCAACCACAGAGGAAAGGGTATCGTTGTCTCCGAATTTTACCAGGTTCTGGAATTCGTAGGAGGATACCGAGTCGTTCTCATTTACAATGGGGATCACCTTTTCTGCCAGAAGCTGCTGGAAAGTATTCTGGGCATTCCTGCGGTTGGTATTGTTGACCATGGTATTCTTGGTCATCAGGATCTGTGCCACCATCTGATTGTATTCCCCGAAAAGCTTCTGATAAATGGTCATTAGCCTGGCCTGTCCCACAGCTGCACAGGCCTGCTTTTTCTCAAGCTCTGCCGGCTTTCCCTTCATACCCAGTGCAGCTGCACCTACCGCAATGGCTCCGGAGGATACCAGCACTACGTCTTTCCCCTGGTTATGAAGGTCACTGAGCTCTCTGGCCAGGATCTCCAGCTTACGGAAATCCAGTCTTCCTGTTTCGGCGTGGATCAGTGATGATGATCCGATCTTGATAACGATGCGTTTCTTGTCTTTCAGTCGTTCCCTGTAATTTGCGTTCATGTTTTTTGTTTCTCCTGATACCTGTATATTAGTCTTACTGATAAGTAACGGAATCAATCCTGTCATTCTGTACGATCTCCACCCAGGTAGTACCCGGATTCAGGCGGATCTCCTGTTCATTTCCGTCGTAATAATGCGTGATCCCCCATGGAGAATCCTTCTCCCAGCGGATATCAATAGCTTTGCCTCTGGTAATAAACTTGCCCTCTCCGCCGGAAATGGCATCAATATTCAGATAGCCGTTTCCATCGTAGGCCGGGCAGGATGAATACTGAAGGATGATATTGTCGCAGGTAAGCGGTTCATTATCCAGCTGATCCACATGTTCCTTGCCAAACTGGAATCTCTTATATTCCTTTGTCTCTTCATCGTATTCATACCACGGATGATTGTCAGTAAAATTATCCAGCTTCACAAGGCTGGCTGTGATCCCATCCGGTACAGTCTCTGTACCATCTTCTGCAAAAAGATAATGTCCGGTATATTCTTCTTTATATTCCTGGCTGTATCCCATGGCATCTATGCCTGCCTGAAGGTGGCTGGCATCTGTATAGGCATTGTGAGGTGCCTTCCTGTCTGTTGTGCGGAAAAAAGCAAGCTTGCCGATCTGGATCCCGTTAAGGTTATCGATCACATGCTGCTCCAGATAAGGCAGTGCATAGGCAGCCTGTCCGTAGTGGGCATAGATCGCATTAAATTCGTTGGCATAAAAGAGATAATAGTCACGGCAGCTGCGAACGGAACCGATCCGTTCCAGCTCACCGTAATCTTCGAGAATGCCCATAAGACGGGTAATATTACCTTCTACCGGCGCTTCGTAAACAACACCGGCATGTCCGATACCACTCTGGGGAGCTCCGACACTGTTGTTACCCATCATCACGGCAACCGGTCTTCTCCGTCCAATGCTCTCCGGAACATTTTCGCCGGTAAGATAGCTCTTTACCTGGGGTTCTTCCTGCTTTTCCTCATTGGGGACAAAGCCTACCAGATCCTGCCCTGCTCCAAAAGCGGGAACAGTCTGGGCAATGCAGATGCATGCAGCTGTGATACCTGCCAGGATACCTGTCTTTTTCATTCTCATATATTACCTCCTTTTCTTAAAGCGGAAGAGTTTCCCGCTTAGCTTTTCCGTGGGACAGCCCGCAGTCATTCGCTGTACTAACGGTTGATCCCCAGCTCCTTCAGTGCCGCTGCCTGCTTGGCTTCCATGACCTTTGCCTCATCCTCTGTCATATGATCATAGCCCAGAAGATGCAGCATACTGTGTGCCACCAGGAAACAGAATTCCCTTGTCACACTATGTCCGTATTCCTCTGCCTGGGCAAAAACCTTAGGCACGGAGATCATGATATCTCCAAGAAGGAGTTCATCACTGTCCAGATCAAAATAGGACTCATCCTCTTCCACAACGGAATAATCCGCCGGTGTCTCAAAGGGGATCATAGGAAATGACAGCACATCCGTAGGAGCCTGGATATTCCGGAATTCCGTATTTACCCTCTTGATCTCCTCGTTGTCTGTCAGGACAAGATTGACCTGTCCGTCATAGGGACATTTTTCCATTTCAAGAACCTTGTCCGCAACCTGGGATGCAAGGGCAGCATAGTCAATGCCCAGCTCCTGATCTGTCTCATATTCGATATTTATGGTCATCTTCTGTACTCCTTATTTTTTACAGCATACCTGTCATCCTTCCTGGATTTGGCAGGCTTCTGTTTTTTTTCATAATCGTCATAGGCCTGTACGATCTGCTGTACAAGTGGATGACGTACAACATCCTTGCTGGTCAGCTGACAGAATCCGATGTCATCGATCTTCTTCAGCACCTTCATCGCCACATCCAGACCAGATGTGGCATCCCTGGGAAGGTCCTTCTGGGATGCATCTCCTGTGATGATCACCTTGGAACCGAAGCCGATCCTGGTCAGGAACATCTTCATCTGGGCAGGTGTGGTATTCTGTGCCTCATCCAAGATGATGAAGGCATTATCCAGTGTACGTCCCCTCATATAGGCAAGAGGGGCAACCTCGATGAGCCCCTTCTCCATGTTTTTGGCAAAGCTGTCTGCGCCCATGATCTGATACAATGCGTCATAAAGAGGACGCAGATAGGGATCGACCTTGCTCTGGAGATCGCCAGGAAGGAATCCCAGCTTCTCGCCTGCCTCAATGGCGGGTCTGGTAAGAATGATCCTGGAAACCTCCTCATTGCGAAAAGCAGTTACTGCCATAGCCATGGCAAGATAGGTTTTGCCGGTTCCGGCAGGTCCCACGCCGAACACGATCATCTTCTTACGGATCTGTTCCACATAATCCTTCTGTCCGAGAGTCTTGGGCTTGATGGGTCTGCCCTGTATGGTATTACAGATAAAATCCTTGTCGATCTCCTCCATCACGGAGCCGATCTTCTCCATGGCAAGGGAAAGTGCGTAATTCACATTCTGCTGTGTGATGGTATTGCCTCTGCCCGCAAGTGTGTTCAGTTCCTCCACGATCGCCCTAGCCTGTGTGGCTCCCTCCTGGCTTCCCAGGATCTTAAGAGAACCGTCACGGAAGATCATGGTTACGTTCAGAGTACGTTCGATCAGCTTCAGATGCTCGTCAAACTGTCCGAAAATATTCGCCTGGCGGTCTGCCGGCACATCCACATATAATTCGATAATGCTGCTAGCCATCCTCTGGTGTCCTTTCTTTTGGCTGCGTCTTTTTTTCTGTGGGGGCTTCTCTTCCGGTCCGTTCAATGACGGTAAGAGTGCCTCTGCTGACGCAGTCCTGGTGATTTATTTCTATTTTAACATTATTTTCAGATATTTGAACCCCTTTTTCTATTAATTTTTCTTCATAGGCATAAAGCCTTTGTATGGCCTGTTTTTTTGCGGCATCCTCTGTCAGCTGCTCTTTCTGTACTTCGTACTTCCTGATCGCAGCGATCCCCAGGGTAACAGGAGAACGAAAAATCCCGATACTGAAAAGAGGTTCCCGGCTGACGAGGCGTTCCTCATTTTGTTTCAGAGGAGAGGAAAAGTCCAGAAACCAGCTTCCCAGCTGAAAAAAAAGCCTTGTTTTCTTTTTACCGGACCGTACCTTTTTCTCTATGTCCAACGGAAAGGTATCGTAATAGGCAATGGTATGTCGGATGTAAATATCCGCATCTGCCTGAACATATGCATAGCGGATGACCTCCTGACTGTCATCGGTGATGTCCACGATCCCGGAAACCAGTTCCTGGCCTTTTTTTATTTCATCCCCGGCCCTGACAAGAGGAATTCCCTGCCGTGTGACCATGGAATCGATCACACCGTCCAGGGTTGAAAACAGACTGCAGAATCTTTCTTCCGGCTCTGCTTTTTCTCCGGCAGTTCCCTCCCGGATCTCAAAACGCAGGCCCGTTCCCGAAAATCCGGCAGACACCCAGGTGATCTCCGGAAATTCTCTTCGCAGGGAAGCTGCAAGTGCACTGCAGCTGATCTTCTTTCTGGATACTCCGAAACAGACCCCCTGCTCTTTCAGAAAGCTCATCAGCTGGGGTGTGGGATTTAAAATATTTCCCCGGATCTCAACGTTCCATACTCTGCCTGACAGAAAAAAAAGGAGGCAGCAAACTGCCAGAAACCCTGCGGGGATCATTTTTCTTTTTTTACAGAAAAGCAGAAAAAACAAAGGCCCTTTTTTTTTCAGGATGTGGATATGTACCCCTGTTTTTCTCCGCAGTGGCGAGATCTGCTGAAAATCCGCTACCTTCATGGTCAGCTGAAGCTCCGTCTCACCGGTGCGGATGATCCTTTTCAGATCCATTTCCCTGCCTCTGCAAAGGTTCACGAACCGCTGACATTGCTGTCCCTTAACAGAAACCCGCACAAAACCTGGGACCATTACTTATTTCCCTCCTCCAGCGTAATGCTTTCGATCTGCCCGCGGATACATAGTTCAAGGGTTGTGTAGCAGGGGATCACAAGGTTTTTCCCACGGATCACAAGTCTGCCGGAAGGTGTCAGTATCAGGATCTCCTCCCTTGTATAGCTCTGGATATTCCGGTAATTTTCGATCACTGCCCGGCGTTTTCCCGTAAGTATCACCTGCACCTCCCGAAATGCCGGTTCCCCGGGAAGCTCCAGAAAAGCTGACATTTTTCTCATTAAAAAAATCCTCCGGCTTTTATCATTAATCTATGCCGGAGGATTTCTTCTTATGTATCTTTCACTGTATCTGCTTTTTGTCTTTTATCTGCGGATCAGCACCATGGAAAACCAGAGAATGGTATTTCCACCCAGATTATATTCCATAGCTTCCTTTTCTACGATCTCACTGACTACCACGCCATAGCTTTCCAGACATGGATGCATATGCTCCGGAAAACGGCATGGTTTTCCGTCCAGATAGGCACAGCGTTCACAGAAGTCACAGGATTCCGTGGAAAGCGTAAAGGTCTCATAGCCCTCTCCCTCCAGAAAATCACGTACCTTCTCTGTAAGCGCTTCGTGTTCCATTCTTGTGGAAAGCATCTCCTTCATGTTCATGATATCCGATACCTCCGCAACGCTGGAAAAGAAAACTGCTTTCGGATAGCTCCGGATCTTCTTTTCGCATTCTGACAGCTCTCCCACTGCCGGAGGACAGGCCCATGTGCTCCCATAACGTTCACATTCCTGTTTACAGATCGTACGCACACGTGACTGTACTTTAATATCCCCGGTATCCAGCACACGATACTCAAAAATGGGATACTGGGAAATAAACTCATCAAATTTTTCTTTTATACTGTTCATACCTTTAAGATCTCCTGTTCTCCAAAAAGGCTCATAACTGCTGCCTCATAGTCACCAAAATGCTGGGATTTTTTGATCTTTTTCAGATATCTGGCATAATTGGTAAAGCCCGGTGCCATATAACTCCACAATTCCTTCATGCGGAAAAGTACATTTCGTTCTCCTGAAAGATATTCCTGATAATCCCGGTAAAGACGGTCATGGAACTGCCGCAGCTTTTTCCGGTATTCTTCCCGGTGATCCTCTCCGTCTTCTTTTTGCATAATGGCATCCAGAAGATAGGGCCTTGCGATCAGGCCTCTTCCGTACATGACGCTGTCTGCATCCGGAAATTTCTCCCGGATTTCCTGATAAGCCTCCACTGAAAAAATATCCCCGTTATATCCCAGGGGAACCTTCAGCTTTTCCCTTGCCTCCTCATACAGTCCATATCTGGGAATCCCCTTATAATGATCCTTCAGAAGGCGTGGATGGATGATCAGCTCCTTCAGCGGATATCTGCCGTAGATCTCAAGAAGCCGTTCCCAGTCTTCCTCATAATCCGTTCCCACTCTTGTTTTTATGGAGATCTCCATCCCGGTCTTTTCGAAAATCTCATCCAGAAAACGTTCCAGCTTATCCGGCTCGCCCAGGAAACCGGCACCCTTTCCCTTGGCTGTGACAGTTCCCGAGGGGCATCCCAGATTGAGATTTACTTCCCTGTGTCCGTATTCATCCCGGAAGATATGGGCTGTTTTCACAAAATCCTCCGCATTGTTGGTCAGGATCTGGGGGATCACCGGAAGATCTCCGTTGGTTTCCGGTGATACCTCTTTGATCTCCTTGCTGCTGAGACGTTTATTGGGCTTGGCAGTGATGAAGGGCGTAAAGTATTTATCCATGGGATAAAAACAATCATGATATGCATTCCGGTAAACCCAGTTGGTTACGCCCTCCATAGGTGCCAGATAATTCTTCATTGTTTATCCTCCTTCATCCGGAAATAGATCTGCTTTCTCCCTCCGCTTCCTGTGGGGATCCTGCCTGTCTCATAATTTCCCAGAGATTTGATAAAGGGGGTCAGCTTGGAATATCCGTAATTACGCACATCAAAATCCGGAAGTCGTTTCCCAAGCTGATCGCCCAGCTGTCCGGAGGAAAGCCATCCCTCTTCGTCAGAAAATTTCTCGATGATGGCATTAATGGCCTTGCGCACCCGCTTGAGATCTTTGTTCTTCCTGGAGCCGGAGCTGCTCTGTTTGCTGCTGTTTCCGGATTTTTTAGCTTCTGCTGCAGTAGCCAGATCTTCCTTCTTCTCTTCCTCCTGCTGGTTGCGGTAGAGAAGATCCAGATATTTAAACTGGTTGCATGCGGAAATAAACGGCTTCGGCGTCTTCTCCTCACCCATACCCAGGACCAGCATTCCGGATTCCCGGAGCCTTGCTGCCAGACGGGTGAAATCACTGTCCGAAGAAACAATACAATATCCATCCACATTTCCGGAATACAGAATATCCATGGCATCAATGATCATCGCCGAATCGGTGGCGTTTTTTCCAGTGGTATAGCTGTACTGCTGGATAGGAATGATGGAATCCTCCAGAAGAACCTTTTTCCAGGAGGAAAGCCGTGCACTGGTCCAGTCTCCATAGATCCGTTTGTAGGTGGCTATGCCGATGTTTGCCACTTCATCCACGATGATCTTGATGTATTTGTCTGATACATTATCTGCATCGATCAGTATTGCAATTCTTAATTCGTTGTCCATAAATCCAACCTTTTCTGTTTAATCTGTGCCGTCTCCGATACGGATCAATGCTCCAGCATGATCTTGAGGATCTCTCTGTCTGTTTCCTTCATACCGTCTTTTCCGATCTGACCCACACAGCTGATGGTCTCTGCGGTTTCTTCCTGGAGAATTCCTGTATAAGGTGCATAAGACTGCCCGTTCATGGCAAGATGATGCGCCAGGAAGGCTGCGTCAAGACAGGCTGCGATCTTGGCAGCACAGGAAATCTTGGCCCCATCACAGATGATTCCCGGAATATTGGCAAGGGTATTCTCGATCGTTTTTTTGATCAGGGAAATATCTCCGCCTACCATATAGGTAATGGCAGCTCCGGCTGCACAGGAGGCCGATACCGCACCGCAGAAGGCAGACAGCTTCCCTATATATTGCTTCTGATAAACTGTGAGGAGATTGGAAAACACCAGGGCCCTGTAGAGGCTGTAATCCGGCAGCTCCATCTCTCTTGCATAGACGATCAGCGGAACAGAGCACGCAATTCCCTGATTTCCGCTTCCGGAATTGATAACAACCGGCATATCACAGCCACCCATACGTGCCTCAGAAGCTGCTGCGGTAAGACTTCTCATTCTGGTGAGCATATCGTGAGAATAATTTTCACGGATCACGCGTCCGATACCCAGGCCGTATTTTCCGGTCATTCCCTCATGAGCAATGGCCATATTGCTTCTGATCTGCGCATCCAGAAGCTCCTTTACATCGGAAAGCTCTACGGTATCTGCAAATTCCCGAATATCCTCCAGATTTAACAGGCCACGGTCCGTCTCTTCCTTTTCTTCCACTGCTTTATCTACATCAAGGAGGATCTCTCCGTTTTTGCTGATCCTGGTCACGTTGATATGGTCGTATTTGATCTCCAGGCTGACGGCATCTTCACCGGCATACATTTCGATGATAATGTGAAGGACTACCGGCGTGTCCAGAAGCTCCACCTTACAGATATCTGCCTCCAGAAGTTCCCGGCAGCGTGCCCTGCCCTTTTCATCGACTTTGGAAAGAACTTCCATATTCAGTGAGGCATCTCCTGCCACCGCCCCAAGGATCACACCTGCAGGAATCCCCTTTAAGCCTCCTGAATTGGGAATGATCACACAACGCACATTTTTGATGATATTTCCGGAACATTTTGCTACGATACGCTCCGGCTCTTTCCCAAGGACCTCTCTTGCTCTTGCCGCACCATAGGCCAGAGCGATCGGTTCTGTACATCCCATAGCCGGGATCATCTCCTCACGGAGGATCGCCAGATAGTTTTTATATATATTTTTGTCCACTTTTTTATTTACCTTCCCGTATTTTATGATTATTTCTTTTCCTGATATTTATGACATGCTACCATATGTCCCGGCTCCACCTGACGAAGTGCCGGGGTTTCCTGTCTGCAGCGTTCCTCACACCACGGACAGCGGTTATGGAAGCGACAGCCCCCGATAGATCTGGACTGTACTCCGGTATCCGTAACGATCTGATCCAGAGTTTTGACTCTCGGGTCAGGAATCGGAATCGAGGAGATCAGCATTTTTGTATAAGGATGCAGCGGATTGGAATAGAGCTTATCTGCATCTGCGATCTCCATGAGATTTCCAAGATAAAGCACCCCGATCTCATCACAGATCTTCTGGACCACCTGCAGCTGATGGCTGATGAACAGATAGGTCAGCCCGTATTTTTCCTGAAGATCCTGAAGCATCTGGACGATCTGGGCCTGCAGGGAAACATCCAGCGCAGAAATGGGCTCATCGCAGACTACAAATTCCGGCTGTACGGAAAGTGCTCTTGCAATGGAAATCCTCTGACGCTGTCCGCCGGAGAACTCATGAGGATACTTCAGAAGATCCTGTTCTTTGAGGCCAACCACGCGGATCAGTTCTTTTGCACGCTCCTTACGTTCCTTTGGAGTGTACATTTTATGGATCGCCATAGGCTCACAGATGATATCCTGCACTGTATGGCTTGGGTCCAGAGAGGAATAGGGATCCTGAAAAACGGACTGCATTTTTTTGCGGTATGGAAGCAGTTCTTTTTCCCCCATGGCTCCGATCTCTGTTCCTTCATAAAAAATCTCACCGCCTGTGGGTTTATGATAACGTAGGATTGCCTTTCCGATGGTAGATTTTCCGCTTCCGGATTCTCCTACCAGACCGAAAGTTTTCCCCTTTTCAATCGAAAAGCTTACCTGATCCACAGCCTTCAGTATGCCCGGCTTAAAGGACAGAAGCTTCGGAGATTTCTGTTTAAAATATACTTTCAGATCTTTTACTTCAATTAAGGGCTTGCTCATCTCTTCTCCTCCCTTCTGTGACAGAATATCCTGTGTCCCTCTGAAGCCTCATAATATTTCGGAAGACAGGCTTCACAGGTTTTGTCCGCATATTTACAGCGATTCAGGAAGGGACACAGATCACCGTTTCCGTCCGAAAGATCTCTCTCCAGAAACTGTTCAAAGGTACCTCCCACCCGCGGCATGCTTGCGATCAGTGCCTGTGTATAGGGATGTCCCGGATGAAGAAAGATCTCTTCTACAGTTCCCTCTTCCACCACGTAGCCACCACACATGACAGCTACCCGTTTACAGGTCTGCGCTACAACGCCCAAATCATGAGTGATCAGGATGATGCTCATATTGTTTTTTTTCTGAAGCTCCAGAAGCAGATGAAGGATCTGCGCCTGGATCGTAACATCCAGGGCTGTGGTGGGCTCATCTGCGATCAGGATCTTCGGATCACTGCTCATGGCCATGGCGATCATCACACGCTGGCGCATACCGCCGGAAAGCTCGTGGGGATAGCTGTTCATAGCCTTTTCCGGGTCTGTGATGCCAACGGCTGTGAGAAGCTCCAGCACCCGGGCCTTTGCTTCTTTTTTGTTCATATTGGTATGGCGCCGGATCAGCTCTACCATCTTATTGCCAACAGTGTAAACCGGATTCAGTGCGGAAAGAGAATCCTGAAAGATCATGGCGATCTCACCACCGCGGATCTCACGGAGCTCTGCTTCATTTTTCTTCAGGATATCTTCTCCCCGGAACAAGATCTCACCACCCATGATCTTACAGTTGGATGGTCCGAGACGGAGAATGGATTTGGTAGTCACGCTTTTTCCGCTTCCGGACTCTCCTACGATCCCGAAAAAATCCCCCTCACCGATGGCAAAGCCTGCACCTTTTACTGCCTGTGTCTCTCCAAGGTCTGTAAAGAAAGACACCTTCAGATCTTTTACTTCCAGTAATTTTTCCATATGTAAATGTCCTCCTTACTTGGGCTCGAATACTTTTCTTAATACTTCTCCCAGATAATTGAAGCTGACGACCGTGATCAGAATCAGGATTCCGGGGAAAATAGCCAGATACGGTGCCTGCTGGATATAGCGCTGTGCATTGCTCAGCATACTTCCCCAGGAAGCCGTAGGCGGCTGGATACCCAGGCCGAAAAAGCTCAGTGCAGATTCCATCAGGATGGCATTGGCAATGTTCATGGTTGCAGCCACGATAATGGTAGGCATGATGTTAGGCAGGATATGATGTACAATGGTGGAGAATTTCTTCTGTCCGGAGATCTTTGCATAGATGACATACTCTCTCTCGTTCAGGGAAATGGTCTCGCCACGGACGATCCTGGCAATGTTCATCCAGGTCAGAAAGCCGATGATCAGGACAATGTTCTGAAGTCCCGGTTTCAGGAAGGCATTCATAACGATCATGATCAGAAATGTCGGAAGGCTCATCAGTGCATCCACCAGACGCATCAGCACCGCATCCACCGTTCCTCCCACAAAACCGCTGATGGAACCGATGATCACACCAAGGGCTGTCGAAAGCACCATGGAAAGGAAGCCCACCAGAAGGGATGCTCTTCCTCCGTAAATACAGCGGGCCAGATAATCCCGTCCCATATCATCCGTACCGAAAAGATGCGCCATGGAAGGAGCATTCAGTCTCTCTGTGGCGCTGATGGCATTGGGATCTACCGGATACAAAAAGGCAAAAATGGAGATCAGTGCCAGCAGGATGATCGCTGCTGCACCTACCACTGCAAGTTTATTTGTCTTAAAACCAAGTTTGATATTTTTCCAGATATTTTCTCTCATGTCCCTTTACCTCCTAACATCCTGCTTTGCGGATCCTCGGATCAAAGACAGCATACAGGATATCTGCCAGAAGATTTCCGAGCACCACGAGAAGCGCGGTAAACATGGTGATTCCCATGATCAGGGGATAATCATACTGCATAACAGCGGTCACTGCCAGCTGACCGATTCCCGGCCATGCAAAAACCTGCTCGGTGATAATGGCACCGGAAACCAGAGACTGCAGGCTCATTCCGAGAACTGTGATCATAGGAAGCATGGCATTTTTCAGTACATGCCGGAAAAGGATTCCAGACTCTTTCATTCCGTAAGCCTTCTGCACCATAACATAATCGGAGGACATTTCCGTAATGGTACTGCTTCTTAAATACCGTATGTACTGTGACGCATTTGCAAAGGTCAGAACTGCGCAGGGCATGACCATATGAAGGATCAGATCTCCTAAGGAACGGTTGCCGTCTGAATGCATACCGATACTTGGCAGGATATGGAGATGCACACTGAAGAGATAGATCAGCATGATACCGAACCAGAACGTAGGAATGGAGATACCTACATAACAGAACATGCTGGTGATCTTATCCAGAACACCATTTTTATTCTTTCCGGAATACAGGCCCAGTACAATGGCAATGAGAAAACCAAGCAGCATGCTGGTTCCCATTAGGATCACGGTTGCGGGAAGCCTCTCCAGCATCTGTGTCAGGACCGGTCGGTTATTCATCAGGGAATTTCCGAAATTCCCGTGAAGGATCCTTCCCAGCCACAGAAAGTACTGCTCATAGACAGGCTTTGTAAGTCCCAGGCTTTCTCTCAGGTTCTGGATATATTCTTCACTCATATTTGGTTCCACATAAGTCAGGACAGGATCTCCGGGCGCTGCTTTTGTCAGTGCAAAGCAGAGAACAGAGACAATAAACAGTGTCAGAATACACTGTATCAGACGGTTTACGATCTTCTTCAAAATGTACCTCCTTTATTTTCCCCGAAAACAGGAAATCGGCTGGCGCAAAAACGCGTCAGCCTCTTTCTGTTTCCGGTATTCATCCGCTATAAAATTATTTATTTCTCCAATGTGTAGATCTTGGAATAATCATAATAAATAGTTTTTAACAGACATTCATCAAAGCCTCCGAAATCTTTACTTACCGCATAGAAACCATTGGAATAAGCGATCGGATAGATATACATGTTATCATTGATCGTATTCTGGATCTCCTTATAAATCTCGCCACGTTTTGTCTCATCTGCAGTGCTGTTGCCCTCTTCCCACAATGCATCCAGATCTGTATCCTTGATCCTGGAATAGTTGGAACGGCTGACGGAAGAACTCATGTCTGCATAAAGGCTCGGCTCTTCTCCCAGAGTGTAGAAGCTCAGTACCAGATCATAATCTGTGCACTCCGTATCCTTTGTCTTATTCTTGAAGGTAGACTCATCTGTAGGAAGAAGATTGATGGTGATTCCTACATTGGCAAGGGCAGACTGTACATACAGAGCTTCACTCTCCATTGTCTTATCTGTGGAGATATACATCAGGTTCAGAGAAAGACTTGTCTTTCCTGCTTCGGAAAGGAGCTCCTGTGCTTTAGCCGGATCATTGTCGTAGGTATTGTCCGGTTTTGTATAGTAGAGTGTATCCGGTGTAAAAATAGAATCTGCAGGCTCTGCATAATCCTCGGAAAGGAAAGCAAACTGACAGAACTCCTCTTTATTCAGTGCGTATGCGATCGCCTGACGTACCTTTACATCCTGAAGATCTTCGTTCAGCTCATTCATGAACATGGCGTTGACACGTCCGGAATTATAGGTATTGATGTTTACGTTATCGTAAGCACTGACGGTATCGTAATCATCTGCGCTGATCAGACGTGCATCCAGATCTCCGCTTGCAAGTGCCGCATTGGCGGAGCTGGAATCCTTTACGATCTTGAAGGTGATGGAATCCAGATTTACATCATCAAAATAGTCATCGAATTTTGTTACTTTATAATACTCTCCGGATTTGTATTCCTCGAACTTAAAAGGACCACTTCCCACCGGTTCATTGTTGAGATCACTTTCTCCGATATTCTCCACGCCGTCATAAATATGCTTCGGAATACAGTAAACCTGGCTCAGTCCGCCAAGAAATCCTGCGGAAGATGATCCAAGGGAAATCTTGACTGTAAGGTCATCAACCTTCTCTGCCTCTACTGCCTTGTCATTAACGTATCCGTAAGAAGAATACGGAACATTCTGCTTCTCATCTACCAGCACCTGCATGGTGAATACCACATCATCGGCTGTGATCGGCTGACCGTCATGCCATTTCAGTCCGTCTTTGAGCTTCAGTGTGAATTCGCTGGCATCATCATTGGCTGTTACACTTTCGCAAAGTCCGTTTCCATAATACATCTCTCCGTTCACGATCTCAAAAAACGGGCTGTACAGTGCCTGCATCATATCGAAGCTTGTCTGATCCACAACATAAAGCGGATTGATGTTCTGCGGATCTGCTGTTTCTGCAATGGTAATATTTCCGCCTTCCGCCTTGGTTCCTTCTGTTTCTGCTGCAAAAGCAGTCATTCCTGACATAACAGTTGTTCCTGCCACTGCAGCTACCAGAAGCGCTGCCAGTACTTTTTTTCTCATTTCCTGTTCCTCCTGTGTTTCAGTGAGTATACCTCTTTTCCCACCAGTTTAATATGATATAAGCAAGATAATACTATACCATATTACCTTTGTCAAGCTGTCCCTGGCTCTTCAGAGATTTTTTTACTGCATTTCGTTAAAGCTTGTATTTATTCTACATACAGATCACACAGGCGTCAAGATAAATTTTCTGTATCTTGCCTCTGATCTATATATATTTCCTTAATTCGTCATATTTTTGATCCAGTGTCCGTAATTGCACTTCAAAAATGCAGGCACGCATTTAAAGATCTGATCTGCATTCAGGCAGCATACCACCACTGCCGGAGATGCCTTGACCACAAATGCCATAAACATGGATAAAGGGATCACGATCCCCCAGGTACTGATCAGGTCCACCTTCATGGAATAAGCGATGCTTCCGCTTCCCCGGATGATACCACCGTTTGTCGGCATCTGATAGGACATTCCTACCATTACTACACTTAAGTCATTACCGAAAGCCCGAAGGCAACCCCTGCAATTTCCACACAGCGCAGTGTAGCAAGCAGGATCTGCGTCACTGCAAAGAAAAAGTAAGTAAACCGGATGATCGCCAGATAGGAAAGACCGGCTTCAATAATCGCCTGGTCTGTTGTAAAAAGCCCCAGCAGCTGTGTTGGAAAAAGACTGGCCAGGATAAACAGCACAAGGGCAATAAAAAAGCCTGTGCGCATGGCCCAGGCACCGATCTTCCTTACCGGCTCTGTCTCTTTCTTTCCCCAGTACTGACTTCCGAATATGACAAGTCCGTCTCCCAGCGCCATAAGCAGCTGCTGAAAGACGAACTGTACCTGGTTTACGGTGGTCACACCGGATAATGCAGTTTCGCTGAAGGCTCCAAGCATAATGTTGTCCGCAAGATTGACACTTAAGGTCACTACCTTCTGCAGCACCAGCATGGAGCATAATTTCAGAAAATTACGATAAAAATTCTTCATCAGTCTTTTACGATGGCAATGATATCATCTGCGTTGATCACCAGATATTTCTCACCCTCATATTTGATCTCGGTTCCTGTGTATTTTCCGTAGATCACACGGTCGCCCGGCTTTACCTGTACCGGTACTTCTTTACCGTCTACGACCTTACCGCCACCTACTGCGATAACCTCTGCCTGCTGGGTTTTCTCCTTGGAGCTTTCCGGAAGTACGATGCCGGATGCGGTTTTGTCTTCTGTCTCAAAATATTTTACGATAACTCTGTCTGCAACTGGTTTTAATGCCATATTCATTTCCTTCTTTCTGTGATTATTAGCACTCTTGAGTTTCGAGTGCTACTCTTTTTTTATCATACTACATATCCGAAAATTGTCAAGATATTTGCGGATATGTAGTATGATATTATTTATGATAGGGTTCTCCGCTGATGATACGATAGCTGCGGTAGATCTGTTCCAGAAGGATCACACGCATCAGCTGATGAGGAAATGTCATCTTCGAAAAGCTTAAAGCATAGTCTGATCTCTTCAGTACTTCTTTTCCAAGACCGATAGAGCCGCCGATCACAAACTGGATATGGCTAGTCCCACGTATTCCCAGCTCGTTGATCTTCCGAGCGAAGTTCTCAGAGGTCAGCTGTTCGCCTCCGATCTCCAGAGTGATCACAAACGCATCATCCCGGATATATTTAAGAAGACGCTCCCCTTCCTTGTTCCGAATGGCATCTTCTACTGTTTCGCTGGCATTATCCGGTGTTTTTTCGTCAGACACTTCTATGATCTCCAGCTTGCAGTAACGCCCGAGGCGCTTGGAATACTCCGCAATGGCATCCCGCAGATATTTTTCCTTGATCTTCCCTACTGTCAGGATACTTATTTTCATCCGCCGTTCTCCTCCAGATAATTCTCAAATTCTTCTGCTGACATCAAAACCTTCCTTGGCTTGGTTCCTTCCTCCGGACCTACCACTCCTGCGTCACAAAGCTGATCCATGATCCTTGCCGCACGGTTAAATCCGATCTTGAACATACGCTGGAGCATACCGATGGAGGCCTTTTCCTTCTCAATGATAAATTTACCGGCTTCTGTAAAATAGACATCTCTGTCACCGCCGCCGGCTCCTCCCGGGACACCGGCTGTATTGACCTGCTTCTCGATGGAGGTATCATAAACAGCACCCTGGTTTTTGTCAGAAACATATTCTACGACTGCACTGACCTCCTCATCTGAAACAAAAGCACCCTGCAGTCTGGCCGGCTTCTGATACCCCTGAGGATAAAACAGCATATCGCCCTTGCCAAGAAGCTTCTCGGCACCGTTCATATCCAGGATCGTTCTGGAATCCACACCGGAAGATACGGAAAATGCGATCCTGGACGGCATATTGGCCTTGATCAGACCTGTGATGACATTGACCGATGGTCTCTGGGTAGCAATGATCAGATGGATACCTGCTGCACGTGCCAGCTGGGCCAGACGGCAGATCGCATCCTCAACTTCTCCCGGCGCAACCATCATAAGATCCGCAAGCTCATCCACGATGATCACGATCTGCGGCATCTTCTCAGGTGCCTTTTCTCCCTCCGGGACCCGCATATTGGCAACCTTTTTGTTATATTCTCCAAGATTACGTACCCCATATTCCGCAAAGGCATTGTAACGGCTGGTCATCTCGGAAACAGCCCAGTTCAGCGCACCGGCCGCTTTCTTCGGATCTGTGACCACCGGAATGAACAGGTGCGGGATCCCGTTATATACACTGAGCTCCACCACCTTCGGATCGATCATGATCAGACGCACCTCATCCGGTGTAGCCTTATAAAGGATGCTGATGATCAGCGTATTGATGCAGACGGATTTTCCGGAGCCGGTTGCTCCGGCGATAAGAAGATGCGGCATCTTGGCAATATCTGCCACTACCGGTTTTCCGGCAATATCCTTACCTGCTGCAAAGGACAGCTTGGATTTTGCATTTTTAAACTCCTCTGACTGAAGAAGATCCCTCAGCATGACCGGGCTGTTCTCCTTGTTCGGAACCTCGATCCCCACGGCTGCCTTTCCCGGTATCGGTGCTTCGATGCGGATATCCGGTGTAGCAAGATTCAGCTTGATATCATCGGAAAGACCAACGATCTTGCTGACCTTCACACCCATTTCCGGCTGCAGCTCATAGCGGGTAACGGTAGGTCCGCAGCTCACATTGGTAACGGTTACATTGACGCCGAAATTATGCAGGGTTTCCTGAAGCTTCTGCGCTGTTTTGCGCAGATGTGCATCGGAATCTCCCTGAGATCTGCCATCTCCGCGCTTCAGAAGCTTCAGCGGCGGATACTGATATGGTTTCTTCTCCGGAGCTTCTCCCTGGCTGATCTCATGCTGGATATTTCTGATCCCATGCTCGATCTCTGTCTGAGATGACTTCGGGTTTCTGGAGGGCTGATGGGATGCCTTCTGTTCAGCTTCCGGCTGAGGATCCTCCTTTATCTCAGCGGGAGCGGCTGCCTTTCCTGTTTCCCGGGAAGCTTTTACTGCTGTCTCAGTTTTTGACGGCAGGACCTGCTGCATCTCGGGAATATCCACATCCTCGTAGCCGGCATAAGCATCCTCCTCTTCGGCTTCCTGCATTTCTCTTTCGAAATCCGGCTCCTCCAACTCTTCCCGGGCCGGCTGGGACTGTGAACGGTGGATCTGGAATTCCAGCGGCTGAGCATGCTCCTCCGGTTTCTCATCAAGCCCTGGATCCTCTTCTGTCAGATCTGTATCTGCCGGAAGTACAGCCTTTTGTTCATCAAGGAAAGAAGGAAGATTAAATTCTCCTTCCCGGTTCGCCTTCACCGCAGCCTGTCTTTCCTTCTGCGATCTTCTTGTTTTTTTCTTTTGTTTTTTTGAGATATTTTCCGGATCTTTCTCTGTAAGGGCAAGTTCTTCTTCCTCCAGCTCTTCTTCCAGCCGGCGGATCTTCTCCGCTCTTTTTTCCGCACGGATCTTTCTGCGAAGCTCCTTCTGCTTTTCTCTGTCCGGCTGTCCCTCAAGATAAGCTTCTCTGCCCTCTCTTGCTGCATCTGTAAAAAAGTCCAGGATCTTATTCATAAATCCGAAGAAGGATCTCTGTGTTATGATGATGAGAGACACAAGAAGCACCAGAACGATGATCACAGTTCCGCCCACAACGCCAAAAGCGGATGCTGTGGAAATACATACTGCACCACCGAATACTCCACCGCCGGTACGGTATTCCGAACTCAGTGAATAATAATCCGAAAACGTGGTACTTGGCGTATAGCCCTCTGTGATCAGCTGAAGAAAGCCGCAGAGGAACACAAAAAATACCACGCCCGCCAGTACCTTTTTGTAGGCAAGGCGGTTGGTATTGTTCACGATCAGGAACGTAACTCCGGCAAAAAGCAGGATCGGGAAAATATATGCACAAAGTCCCATGATGCCAAAGCATACGGCACTGATGGCATTTCCTACGATCCCTCCCATACCAAATGCACTGATCATCAGGATCAGGCAGGCCGCAAACATCACAAGGATCAGAATCTCTGTCTGAAAGCGGTTACCGACAGGCTGCTGCTTCGCCGCAGGTTTTCTTTTTCTTTTTTTTGTCGTTTTTGAAGCTGCCATTGTCAGACTCCTCCCAGTTGATATCAAATATAATTCGCTGCCAGAATAAGGATTCCGGCTGCAAAAGAATAAAATGCAAAATAACGCAGTCTGACCTGATTCGAAAGCTTAAGCATAAAACGGATCACCAGATAGCCTGTGATCCCGGCCACGATCATTCCAAGAACATAAGTAAATCCCTGGCCAACAGTCATATGAACAGAAGTGAACTCTCCCATCTCCACAAAAAAAGCTCCCACCACAGCCGGAATGCTCATCAGCAGCGAATATTTCACTGCAAACTTCCGTCCGAGGCCGCAGAAAAGTCCTGCGCTCATGGTAAGTCCAAGCCTGGAAAGTCCCGGAAACACAGAAAGACCCTGGCAGATACCCATCCACATAGCATCTCCGAAGCTGGTTTCTTTTGTTCCCTTGCTGCCATTGACATTACTGTAGTCCACAACAAGGAGGATCACACCTGTAAGAAGGATTCCGATCCCGGAAAACATGTGTGAGGATGCGCTTCGCACAACAAGTCGTTTGCACTGATATCCGATCAGGACTGTAGGAATAGTGGATACCATGATCAGGGCAGTAAGCTTCCGGTAAGTTCCGCTTATGATCTTTGCGTAGGTAAGCTCTTTCCCAGTCCTACGGTTATAGAGAAAAATATTGGCATTTCCGATCAGATCCAGTATCATTCCGATCAGCTCGATCCCGATCTTCTTGATGTCCTTCAGAAAAACAAGGATCAGAGCTATCATAGTTCCCAGATGGAGCATCACTTCAAAAAGCACACCGGAGCCTCTGGTACCGCCCAAAAGATCCTGCACTCCACAGAGATGTCCGAAGCTGCTCACCGGCAGAAATTCGGTGATTCCCTGAATGATTCCCAATATAATCGCATGTATCACTGACATAATGATATTTCCTTTTCTTAAATTTTTTCCAACACATTATAGCATAACTGAGTAAAACTTACAATCTTCACTTGGCAAAAGTTTCAAACAAATGTTCTTTTTTTGATCTGCAAGAAAAAAAATCCTCCGGCTGCATCAGAAAACACAGTCGGAGGATCTGTTTATAAACAGACTTTCTGCTTATTTATTTTTCAGATATTCTTCGATACCTTTTGCACCAGCTTTACCTGCACCCATGGCAAGGATTACGGTAGCTGCACCTGTAACGGCATCACCACCGGCATATACGCCGTCCTTGGATGTCTTACCGGTTTCTTCCTCGGCAACGATACATCTTCTCTTGTTGATGTCAAGGCCCTTGGTTGTGGAAGAGATCAGCGGGTTCGGTGAAGTACCAAGAGACATGATGACAGTATCTACATCCATATCATACTCGGAACCAGGAATCTCTACCGGACGTCTTCTTCCGGATGCATCCGGCTCACCAAGCTCCATCTTGACAACCTTCATACCGTTTACGTGGCCGTTCTCATCAACGAGGATCTCCTTCGGATTTGTAAGAAGATCAAAGATGATGCCCTCTTCCTTAGCGTGATGAACTTCCTCTGCTCGTGCAGGAAGCTCTGCCTCACTTCTTCTGTATACGATATGTACCTCAGCACCAAGTCTCAGCGCTGTTCTTGCAGCATCCATGGCAACGTTACCACCGCCGACAACTGCAACCTTTTTGCCTGCTGCGATCGGTGTATCATAGGAATCATCGAATGCTTTCATGAGGTTGCTTCTTGTCAGGTACTCGTTTGCAGAGAATACACCGCTTGCATTCTCACCCGGGATACCCATGAACATCGGAAGTCCTGCACCGGAACCGATGAATACAGCCTCAAAGCCCTCATCCTCGATCAGCTGATCGATGGTAGTGGATTTACCGATGACAACGTTTGTCTCGAATTTAACGCCAAGCTCTTTGACCTTCTCGATCTCTTTCTTAACAACCTTCTGCTTCGGAAGACGGAACTCCGGAATACCGTAAACAAGAACACCGCCAAGCTCATGAAGAGCCTCGAATACAGTGACATCGTATCCTGCCTTTGCAAGGTCACCTGCACAGGTAAGTCCGGATGGACCGGAACCGATCACTGCAACCTTATGTCCGTTCTTAACCTCTGCTCCTGCAGGTTTGATATCATGCTCCAGAGCATAGTCTGCAACGAATCTCTCCAGCTTACCGATAGAAACAGCCTCGCCCTTCTTACCGCGGATACACTGTCCCTCACACTGGGATTCCTGCGGACATACACGACCACAGATAGCCGGAAGTGCGGAAGATAAACCGATCACCTTGTAAGCCTCTTCCATGTTGCCTTCTTTGATGTGCTCGATAAATCCCGGAATATTGATGGATACCGGACATCCCTCTACACATTTCGGTTTCTTACAGCCAAGGCATCTCTGTGCCTCTTCCATTGCTTCTTCCTGATTATATCCAAGACATACTTCCTCGAAGTTTGTCGCACGTACCTTCGGATCCTGCTCTCTTACAGGAACTTTTTTTAACATTTTTGCATCTGCCATTAGTTGTCACCTCCGCAATGTCCGCATCCACCGTGGTGGGTATCGCCTTCCTGAAGCTTCAGTAATGCACGGCCCTCCTGGGTCTTATACATCTGGCTTCTCTTCATAGCCTGATCGAAATCAACGAGATGTCCGTCGAACTCCGGTCCGTCTACGCAGGCAAATTTGATCTCATCACCGACCTGGAGACGACAAGCGCCGCACATACCGGTTCCGTCAACCATGATCGGGTTCATGCTGACAATTGTGTGGATACCAAGCTTCTTGGTAAGAAGACAGACAAATTTCATCATGATCATCGGTCCGATCGCTACACAGACGTCATAATGCTTGCCCTCGTTTGTCACAAGATCCTCAAGAGTCTTTGTTACCATACCGGAACGGCCATAGGAACCGTCATCTGTTGTAACATAAAGATTGGAAACAGCGCCAAGCTCTTTCTCAAGGATAACCATATCCTTAGTCTTGGAACCAAGGATAACATCCGCTGTGATGCCGTGCTCATGGAGCCATTTAACCTGCGGATAAACAGGTGCGGTACCGACACCACCGGCTACGAATACCATTTTTTTCTTCTTAAGTTCTTCGATATCCTCATGGACGAACTCAGACGGACATCCCAGAGGTCCTACGAAATCACGGAATGAATCTCCCGCCTTCAGTGCGGACATCTTAATGGTAGATGCTCCGATCTCCTGGAATACGATAGTAACTGTACCGGCCTCGCGATCGTAATCGCAGATGGTAAGCGGGATCCTCTCTCCCTTTTCGTCAAGTTTCACAATGATAAATTGTCCTGGCAGACAGTGGCTTGCCACACGTGGTGCATGCACAACCATAAGATGGATCTTAGCTGCCAGCGTTTCAGCTTTTAAAACCTTATACATGGTCTTCCTCCTCGCGCAAATTATAAACCTTTATTAATAATACGCTAAAAATCAGCATATGACAAGAGTAGATTTACAATTTCTGTCAAATTTCTTTACCACAGCACAGCGCAACCATGTTAGTCTTATACAACTAACATCATCAAAAGCCACATACAAAACTGGTTATTTCTGTGTTTTTTTCCTTTCGATAAGGGTATACAATCGGTCCAGTGCCTCCCGAATCCCTCCTACTTCATCGATGAGTCCTTCCTTTACCGCTTCCTCACCCTCCAGCATAGTCCCCACATCTTTTACAAGCTGGGAGGTATCCAACATCAGCTCCTCCATCCGTTCTGCCGTGATATGTGAATGTCCGGATACAAAGGCAATGATCCGGTCCTGGATCTTTTCCATATTGCGATAGGACTGCGCCACGCCGATGAACATTCCATTCTGGCGTACCGGATGGACCACCATGGTAGCACTTGGCACGATAAAGGAATAATCTGCTGATACCGCCATGGGTACACCTATGGAATGTCCCCCGCCCAGCACCAGGGAAACCGTAGGGATACTTAGAGACGCGATCATCTCCGCAATAGCAAGCCCTGCCTCCACATCTCCTCCTACCGTATTTAAAAGGATCAGAAGCCCCTCGATCTCCTCATCGTCCTCAATGAGAGCCAGCTTTGGCAGTACATGCTCATACTTGGTTGTTTTGCTGTGAGACGGCGCGGATTCATGACCTTCGATTTCCCCGATCACCGTCAGAAGCTCCACTTTATGCTTCCGGGAATTTCCATCGAGCACTGCCTGCCCGGTTTCCCGGATCTGTTCGTTCTGGCTCGCTTCCCGGTCCAGTTCCTTCTGTTTTCTCTCTTCGCTCTGTTTTTCCATAAAAAAATACCTCCGGAATCTGAAATTCTGGAGGTATTATATGCAAAATATTACTTTCTATTCAGAGATCATTCGTCCCAGTTTGTCCATACGTCAGTAACGTCGTCGTCATCATCAAGAAGATCCAGTGTTCTGTGAAGATCTTTGATAGCCTGATCATCCGTCAGCTCCACATAGGTCTGCGGGATCATGGCGATCTGTGCTTCTACAAGCGGGATTCCGGCTTTCTCAAGAGCCTCACGTACAGCACTGAAATCGTCCGGTGCTGTGATGATCTCAAAGCTGTCCTCTTCCTCGTTGAAGTCCTCAGCACCTGCATCCAGAGCTGTCATCATCAGCTCGTCCGCATCCATCTCGCCACACTCATCCTCAAGCTCTTCCTTATCGATGATGATCTGGCCCTTCTGGTCGAACATAAAGGATACGCATCCCTGTGTTCCGATGCTTCCGTTACCCTTGGTAAACGCGTTACGTACATTACCTGCAGTACGGTTCTTGTTATCTGTAAGAGTCTCTACGATAATAGCAACACCGTTCGGACCATATCCCTCATATACAGCCTTCTCGTAGCTGTCTGCAGAATCCGCACCTGCTGCCTTCTTGATTCCACGATCGATCGTATCGTTCGGCATGTTGTTTGCTTTTGCTTTTGCGATGACATCACGAAGCTTGCTGTTGTTTGCAGGATCCGGGCCGCCGGCCTTTACTGCCATAACGATCTCACGGCCGATGACTGTGAAGATCTTACCCTTCTTGGCATCATTTTTCTCTTTCTTATGTTTGATGTTGGCAAATTTTGAATGTCCTGACATGGTATCTTCCTCTCCTTGTTACCGTATATTTTCTTTCGTGCCCTACTCATTTTGGGTACCGTTTTACATAATTGCAACTCGGTTTAATATAGCACTTATGAAAGATTTCGTCAAGAATCAGAAAACAAACCGGTCAAAATTCCTCATGTTCCCCTAAAAAGTCAGTTCCAGACTGATCTCAAGCGCATGATTCACCTTATCAAGCATAGCACTGTCCAGATGACACACCTTATCCTTCAGACGCCGCTTGTCGATGGTGCGGAGCTGTTCCAGAAGGATCACGGAATCCTTTTCGATCCCGTAGGCGGATGCATCGATCTCAATATGTGTCGGCAGCTTTGCCTTATTCATTTTTGATGTAATTGCCGCACAGATCACTGTAGGGCTGTGACGGTTGCCCACATCGTTCTGGATGATCAGCACCGGACGGATGCCGCCCTGTTCACTGCCCACTACGGGTCTTAAGTCCGCGTAAAAAATATCCCCTCTTTTTATAACCACACAATTCACACTCCGATTCTGGTCCGGCTTATTTGCAAGCCGTATTCCTTTTTACAGATAAGTATTTCCACAATTTCTTTGTGTATACCATGCGTGGTACTTTTTTACCGGCCTTATGTCTGACCCGGCGTTTTCCGGATCCGGGTATTTACGGATCTACTGGAAAAAGCTCTCCTCTTCTCCGCATTCCTTACCGTCTTTGATATAAACCCGCGGAACACGTTTACTGATCCCACAGACAAATTCATAGGAAAATCTTCCGGAAAGATCTCCCAGTGTCTCCACACTGATAAATTCCTCTCCATCTCTTCCCATCAGGGTGACCTCGTCCCCGGCCTTCACCTCCGGGATATCTGTGACATCAACCATAAACTGATCCATGCAGACCCGTCCGAGGATCGGAGCTTTTTTGCCCCGGATCAGGACCCAGCCCTTATTGGAGAGCTGTCTCGGATAGCCATCTGCATAACCTACGGGGATCGTTGCCATTCTGGTAAAGCGTTCTGTAACAAACGTTCCTCCATAGCTTACCGCTGTTCCACGTTCCACATTTTTCACATAGGATACATGACTTTTCAGCTCCATTGCAGGTGTCAGCTTCACAATATCACGTTCTACCTCCTCTGACGGATAAATACCGTAAATGGTAATGCCGGCACGAACGACATTGAGATTTGCTTCCGGAACACGGATGATACCTGCACTGTTGGAGCAGTGACGTACCGGAATATGAACGCCTCTTTTTTCCAGAAGCTCTGCAAAACGGAGATAACGGTCCAGCTGCACCAGTGCAGGAGAACGGTCGGTCTCATCCGCCCTGGCAAAATGGGTAAACATTCCCTCGATCACCAGATTCGGGATTTTTGAGATTTTTTCGATCTTTACCGCATTTTCCGGAATATCCGCATATCCGATCCTTGTCATTCCCGTATCCAGAGCCAGATGAATATGTACATTTTTTCCAATGCGTGCACCTGCTTTTGCATATTCTGCCGCTGTATTAAGATCCGATATGGTGATCCGGATATCATTGGCTGCAAGTTCTTCATAATATTCCTCAAATACAAGGCCAAGGATCAGGACAGGCTTGGTGATCCCTACATGCCGAAGCTCCAGTGCCTCCTCTGCAGTAGCTGTTGCAAATCCCCAGATATAGTCATAGTCCTGGATCAGACGGGCAATAGCTCTGGCACCATGACCATAACCGTCCGCCTTGATCACAGCGATGATCTTTGTCCCTTCTTTGACATTTTTATGCATTTCCTCAAAATTGTGAGCAATGGCATCCAGTGATACCAGTGCTTTTACTCTCTCGTATTTTTTCATAATTCCGACTCCTCTTCACCTATAGCTAATGCCTTGGGCAGATATTCTATGATATCTCCTGCCAGCATACTGCGCTTTCCTTTTTCAGCGGCTGCAAGATCGCCGCAAAGTCCGTGAAGATAAACACCTAACGCGGCCTTTAAAACCATGGGAGGCTGTTCCTCCGTTTTCAGATACATACATAACACTGCTGCCAGGATCCCGGAAAGCACATCTCCGCTTCCTGCAGTTGCCATTCCGGAATTACCGGAAAGATTCAGATACATCTGGCCTTTCTCATCTGCGATCACCGTACATGCATCCTTCAATACGCACACAGAGCCTGTTTCCGCAGCACATTTCAGTGCAGTATCTGCGATCTCATGCTGGATCTCCTGGATCGTTCTGCCACTGAGCCGGCTCATTTCTCCGATATGCGGTGTCAGGACTACATGCTCTCCCAGATACTGATACCACTGTGGATGTGCAGCCAGAAGGTTCAGGCCGTCCGCATCCAGGATCAGCGGCTTTTTCTCCCGGGCAGCCGCCGTGAGAAACCACTGTTCTCTCTCACGGCTGGCCACTGATGTTCCAAGTCCCGGTCCGATCACGATCACATCACACCAGGATAGAAGCTGTTCATTGGATTCCTGATCAAAGCGGCTGCAGATCATAGCCTCCGGAAGGAGTATCTGCAGTGGGATCCTGTTGGCTTCCACAGTCTGGATCTTTACCATTCCCGCACCGGCACGAAGTGCTGCACTGGCGCTTAAATAAGCGGCTCCACACATTCCCTCACTTCCGGTCACAAAGAGCACTTTTCCGAAGGTACCCTTGTTTCCGCCGGGATCACGTTCCGGAAACAGCTTCAGATCTTTATTTTCCAGACAGACGGCAGATGCAGTCACAGCTTCCTGCTCATAGATCCCGATATCGGCGGTAACGATCCTTCCTGCATACAGTCTTCCCGGATAAAAGCAAAGACCTCTTTTCCGGTAGGCAAATGTGACAGTCAGATCGGCGCTGAAGGCAATTCCCATTTCCAGGCCAGTATCTCCGTTCACTCCTGACGGGATGTCAACTGCGATCTTTTTGGCCCTCGCACTGTTCATCTCATGGATGATATCAGCATAATGCCCCTCGATCGGACGCGTCAGGCCTACCCCAAACACGGCATCTACTATAGTAGTATATTCACTCCACTGCGGGTTATTCACCTCAGGGACACGATAACCGGAAGCGATCTTATACTGAAGAGCGGTCTCTCTGGTCATTTTATCTTTGTTTCCGACCATATAAAACTCTACCCGGATTCCCTTCAGATGGAACAATCTGGCAACTGCGATACCGTCACCGCCATTATTTCCGCTTCCGCAGACTACCAGGATCCTTTCGTCCTTCTGGAGATACTTTTCTGTTTCCTCTACCACCTTCAGTGCCGCCCGCTCCATCAGAACCTCGGAGGGAACTCCGATCTCACGGATCGTTGTGGAGTCCAGATCCTTCATTTCTTTGCAGGTAACAAGCTTCTTCATTCTGTCTTCTGCCTCCCCTCTATCATAGAGAAAGCTGCCGTTTCCGGCAGCTTAACAATTCTTACTTATCCACATGTTCCTGCCTGTATTTACTGAGATTATAAGACAGTGTCATCAGACTCTCGGAAAGATGAACGTTCTCTACGATCACATCATCCGGTGTCTCAAGATCGAGATGTGCAAAATTCCAGATTGCCTTGATCCCGTTCTCCACCAGGATATCCGCCATTTCCTTGGCTTTATTCTTGGGAAGTGTCAGAATCGCGATCTCCACGTTATTCTCTCTCAGGAAAAACGGAAGCTCACTGAGCATTTGGATCTCAAGTCCACGGACTGCGATGCCCTCAAGCACAGGATTTACGTCAAAGATACCAACCAGCCTGAACCCGCGCTTCTCAAAATCCACATAATTGGCAAGTGCCTGTCCCAGATTACCGGCACCCAGGATGATCATCGGATGAACGGTATCCAGTCCCAGGATCTTACCGATCTCTGTATAAAGATAGTGTACATTATAGCCATACCCCTGCTGCCCAAAACCGCCGAAATTATTAAGATCCTGACGGATCTGAGAAGCTGTGGTATGCATCTTTTTACTTAATTCATTGGAAGAAATACGTTCTACATTATCTTCCATCAGCTCTCCTAAGTAGCGGTAATAGCGTGGCAGACGCTTAATCACCGCTTTCGAGATTTGTTTTGTCTCCACGATAGTTTTCCTCCTTACCTTACACTAGGTTAATTATAACGAATTGACATTTTCCTGTCAATTAAAGTTGTCTATTCTGTACAAATTTCTTTATATTTTTTCTAATAATTGATTTTTTCTTTGAAATCCCGGCAGTTTCCGTTATAATAGGTGGAGGATTTTTCCCTGTTCAGACATAAACAGGGGTGATTCTTTATACAGGAGGACAGTTTTTATGATTTTATCATGTCAGAATATATGCAAGGCCTTTGGCGAAAAAGTAATTTTAAACGATGCATCCTTTCACATTGAAGACCGTGAAAAGGCTGCTCTGATCGGATGCAACGGTGCAGGAAAGACCACACTGCTGCGTATCATCATGCAGGAGCTTTCTGCTGATTCCGGTACCGTGGTGCTTGCCCGGGATAAAAATATCGGCTATCTTGCCCAGTACCAGGATATCCACGGACATCATACCATCTACGAGGAGCTTCTTACCACCAAGCAGCACATCATCGATATGGAACGCCGTATCCGCAATATGGAACAGGAAATGAACACGGTGACCGGTGATGAGCTGAACCGTCTGATGGAAACCTATACCCGCCTGACCCATCAGTTTGAGCTGGAGAACGGATACGCTTACAAAAGTGAGCTGACCGGTGTCTTAAAGGGTCTCGGCTTCACGGAGGAAGATTATGACAAGCAGATCGAAACTCTTTCCGGCGGTCAGAAAACCCGCGTGGCGCTGGGCAAGATGCTTCTTTCCAAGCCGGATATCCTGCTTCTGGATGAGCCAACCAATCACCTGGATATGGAAAGCATCTCCTGGCTGGAAACTTATCTTCTGAATTATCCGGGAGCTGTTTTTATCGTCTCCCATGACCGTTATTTTCTGGATAAGGTGGTCACCAAGGTCATTGAGATCGAAGCCGGACAGACCCGCGTATACAGCGGCAACTACTCTGCCTATGCTCTCAAGAAGGCTCAGCTTCGTGACGCACAGTACAAGGCATACTTAAATCAGCAGCGGGATATCAAGCATCAGGAAGCCGTTATCGCCAAGCTGAAATCCTTTAACCGTGAAAAATCCATCAAGCGTGCGGAAAGCCGTGAAAAAATGCTGGACCGTGTACAGAGGATCGAAAAGCCTCTTGAGCTCCAGGACCGGATGCGTATCTCGCTGGAACCACGGGTGTTAAGCGGAAACGATGTGCTCCACGTGGAAGCGCTTTCCAAGGCCTTTCCGGGACAGACCCTGTTCTCCGATATCTCCTTTGATATCAAACGCGGCGAGCGTGTGGCACTGATCGGAAACAACGGAACCGGAAAGACCACCATGCTGAAGATCATCAACGGTCTTATTGAGGCAGATGCCGGCAAGTTTTCCCTTGGTTCCAAGGTGCAGATCGGTTATTACGATCAGGAACATCATGTTCTGCATATGGACAAGACGATTTTCCAGGAGATCTCCGATACTTATCCGACTCTCACAGAGACCGAGATCCGAAATATGCTTGCTGCATTTCTCTTTACCGGAGATGATGTTTTCAAGGAGATCTCCGCACTTTCCGGTGGAGAAAGAGGCCGTGTTTCCCTTGCAAAACTGATGCTTTCCGAAGCCAACTTCCTGATCCTTGACGAGCCTACCAACCATCTGGATATTGCCTCCAAGGAGATCCTGGAGGAAGCACTGGTCAGCTACACCGGTACAGTCCTTTATGTATCCCATGACCGTTACTTTATCAATCAGACTGCGACCAGGATCATGGAGCTGACAAACCAGGCAGTGGTAAATTACATCGGTGATTATGATTACTATCTGGAAAAGAAGGAGGAGCTGACCAGTACCTATGCACCGGGAAGCACTTCTCCGGAGGCACCTGCCGAAGAAAAAGCGGTTTCCGAGAACAAGCTTTCCTGGCAGCAGATGAAGGAAGAACAGGCAAAGAAACGAAAACGGGAAGCCGAGTTGAAAAAAGTCGAAGCCCGTATCGAAGAGCTGGAAACAAGAGACAGCGAGATCGACGAAACCATGGTCCTTCCGGATGTCTGCACCAATGTAGCGGAATGTACAAAGCTGAGCCGCGAAAAAGCAGCCATCGCTGAAGAACTGGAAGAGCTTTATGAAAAATGGGAAGAGCTGGCCTGACGGTCAGCTCTTTTTTATCCCCTTATGTTTTTATGGAAGCAGCATGCCGAGATGCTGTTCAAAGCATACACCATCGTTACGGTCTGTTCCTTCCTCCACCGCATCCCGGATCGATGCCGAGATAAAATCCACGGCCAGCTCTGCACAGGTTTTCATGGAATATCTTTTTACCAGCCCTGCACTTAGCACGGATGCAAAAAGATCTCCTGTCCCGGAATAGCTTCCTCCGGATTTCTCTGCAAATACCCAGGAGCTGTTTCCGTTTTCTAGGACAAGATTCCCCATTTTCAGAGGCTGCCCCTCCTCCCTGTGATCCACTCCGGTGATCACAACGGCAGGAAGTGAAAATTTCCGGGCAAGTCCGCACCCGATCTCCCGGATCTCTTCCATCCGCCGGGCCTCTGATGCCTTTTGCAGTTTATTCCAGATTTCCTCCATTTTTTCTTTTCCGTAGAGAAGAAGGAGGGCTTCCGTAAGGTTCGGTGTGATCACATAGGAACGTCGTGTCAGTTCGCAGAACCGGCTGCGGAGCTCTTCTGTATAGATCGGATAAACCACGCCGTCATCCCCCATCACCGGATCTGTAAGGATCAGAGTATCCTTCCCTGCAAACGCATCCATAAATTTCAGGATCCTGTCTGCCTGCTTATCATCAGAAAGAAATCCTGTATAGATCCCATCCGGGAAAAATCCTCTTTTTTTCCACTGCTCCATATATGGTTCCATATGCTCTGTGAAATCCTCACAGAAATAACTTTCATAACCGGTCTGGTTGCTTAAAACAGCGGTGGGAAGTGGACACGCCTGGACTCCCATCACCGAGATCACCGGGATCGCTGCTGTCAGTGAACATTTCCCCAGCCCGGAAAGATCATTGATCACTGCTATTTTTTTCATGGTAATTCTCCAGTCTTGAGTTTTTTTCTGTAATATTATAGAATGAACTGTCAGGTTTACGCAATCATTTTTGGAAGGAAATCATCATACTTATGTTAAATATATCTGCAGAACACAAAAAAGAACACCTTTATCTGGAGGTTTACCACTATTATCGGAAGCTGATCTTGGAAGGCCGTCTCCTTCCCGGAAGCAAAATGCCCTCCCTCCGCAAATGCGCCCAGGAGCTGAAGCTGAGCCGTACCACCATCGAAAATGCCTATCTTCTGCTGGCAGCAGACGGCTATATCATTGCCAGGGCACAGAGCGGCTATTATGTCACCGGCATTGCTTCCAAGCAGCATCTGCTTACCCCCGAAAAACAGGATAAGGATATCACGCCCTGCCTTTATGATTTTGCCTCTTCCGGTGTTGACCGGGAAAGCTTCCGTTTTGATCTGTGGCAGCGTTACATCAAAAGTGCCCTCCGCCAGGGCGACCGTATGCTTTCTTATGGCGAACCCCAGGGCGAAAGCGATTTCCGGGAGGTTCTCGCAGACTATATCCGGGAACGCAGAAATGTGATCTGCTCCCCGGATGACATTGTAGTAGGGGCCGGTCTCCAGCCCCTTCTCCAGATCCTCTGCCCTCTGATCCATGAACGGAAAACCGTTTCGTTCCCCACACCGTCCTTCACCACATGCAGCACCATCTTTCAGGATTACGGCTTTGATGTCCATTACCGGGACAAAAGCTGCGATGTGATCTATGTTTCTCCTGCTCACATGACGAAATGGGGCGAGATCATGCCGGTAAAACGACGCCTGGAGCTGATCCGTCATGCGGAGATCAATGACCATCTGATCATTGAGGATGATTTCGAAAACGAATTTGTTTATTTCCAGAAGCCGACACCTTCACTTTTCGGTCTTGCAGGCGGTGAAAACGTTGTCTATATCGGCTCCTTTTCCAGGCTACTGCTGCCCTCCATCCGTGTCAGCTTCATGGTACTGCCGCCCTCTCTCCGGGAAAAATATACAAAAAAAGCAGCCTTTTATAATCAGACTGCTTCCAAGGCAGAACAGATCGCGCTCTGCCAGTTTATCCGCGACGGGCATCTGGCTTCCCAGACAAGAAAGCTCCGCCGCCTTTATTCCCAGAAGCTGAAGGCTCTTTCCCAGGCTGTCCGGGAAACCTTCGGCCAGGACTGCCAGATCCAAACAGGAGCCGCAGGAACCAGCCTTGCCCTTACTCTTCCCTGTTCTCTCACAGGCAGTGAACTGACAGACAGAGCCCGGAACCGTGGTCTGGGACTGGAGGTTCTCAGAGAAAACGGAGTCGAGGTCACCCTAGTCCTCTCCTGCTCCTCCATTCCATCCAAGGATTTTCTGCCTGCCTGTCAGCTTCTGAAGGAGGTTACCGGCTCCTAATCTCTCCGGTTATCGATCATGTAGAGCAGGGCATTTACAATGCACGCAGCAATGTTGCTTCCACCCTTGCGTCCTTTTGCCACAATATAAGGCACATCTGCGTGCATGATCAGCTCCTTGGACTGCACAACATTCACAAAGCCTACCGGCACACCGATGATCAGCTCAGGAGAAAGCTTTCCGTTCTCAATAAGCTCATAAAGACGTACCAGTGCGGTAGGTGCGTTTCCAATGGCAAAGATCAGCTTTTTATCCATCTCTGCTGCCTTGTCCATGCTGGCTGTGGCTCTGGTAGTCCCGTTCTTTTTTGCAAGGGCAGCCACATCCTCATCGGACATGAAGCAGTAAGCCTCACCGCCGTAGCGGGCAAGTGCACGCTTGTTGATCCCGGCCTTTGCCATCTGGGTATCTGTGACGATACAGGCACCGTTGCGGATGGCGTCCATGGCCATCTCCACTGCCCCCTCCGAGAAGCAGAGATTTTTTGCATAATCAAAATCTGCGCTTGTGTGGATGCAGCGTTTTACGATCAGCTCAGTTCCCGGAATCAGGGGAGTATCCCCCAGCTCTTCTGTGATGATCTCAAAGCTTCTTTTTTCGATCTCCATGGGTTTTACATTTTCAAGCTCAACTTTCATTTCTATTCTTCCTCCGTAATCCCGTTTTCCAGTATCTCATAGATTTTTTTCATATCCAGATGCTTCCGCAGCTCTGCAGCCAGGATATCATACTGCTGTTCCTTAAATGCCGCAAAATCCACGCCTGTCATATTTTCCACATCAATACCTTTTTTCTCGCCGATCACGCGGATGATCGCCTCTGCAGATGCTTCCTTATCGAAAACGCCGTGGATATAGGTTCCGCACACATTTCCCGCAAAAGCACCCTCTTCTTTTTTCTTACCGCTGACGCTGTCTGTGATCCTCGTGGCTGTTCCTGCATTGTCCTTCAGGATACTTTCGCCCATATGGATCTCATAGCCCTCGATCTCCGCACCGGAAAGAGGAGCAAACACACCGGACAGCTGACCGAAATGCCCCTGCACCCTGGTCCTGGTTTTCTTTTCGGCAAATACCGTTTCCATGGGAAGAAGTCCCATTCCTTTCATGGAACCGCCATTTTCAACGCCATGAGGGTCGCTTAAGGTCTCGCCCAGCATCTGATAGCCGCCGCAGACACCAAAGATCAGCTTGCCTCTGGAGGCTTCCTTGAGAACCGCTGCCTCCATTCCGCTTTCCCGCATCCAGATCAGATCACCCATGGTGTTCTTGGTTCCAGGAAGGATGATCATATCCGGAGAGTGAAGATCTCTCGGGTGTTTTACATAGCGGAGAGAAACTCCGGGAATGCTCTCAAAAGGATTAAAATCCGTAAAGTTGGAAATCCTTGGTGTACGGACCACTGCGATATCAATGACACCGGCTTCCTGCTTCCGGTCAAAACGCTCCGTCAGGCTGTCCTCATCCTCCACCTGGATATCCAGATAAGGCGCCACACCCACCACCGGGATCCCGCTTCTTTCCTCAAGCATGACAACACCAGGGTCCAAAATAGTCTTATCTCCGCGAAATTTGTTGATGATCAGCCCCTTTACCATAGCCTTCTCATCGTCCTCCAGAAGCTCCACCGTACCGATCAGCTGGGCAAAAACACCTCCACGGTCAATATCTCCCACAAGAAGGACCGGTGCCTTGGCCATCTTTGCCATACCCATATTTACAATATCCTCATCCTTGAGATTGATCTCGGCAGGACTTCCCGCACCTTCGATGACAATGATATCGTTATCTGCTGCAAGAGCGTTGTACGCCTTCATCACATCCGGGACCAGGGTCTTCTTATATTTGAAATAATCCCTAGCACTCATGGTTCCAAGAACCTCTCCGTTTACGATCACCTGGGAGCCTACATCATTGGTAGGCTTCAGAAGGATCGGATTCATCAGGACAGACGGCCGGATCCCGGCTGCCTCTGCCTGCATGACCTGGGCCCGTCCCATCTCAAGACCATCCTCTGTGATAAAGGAATTCAGTGCCATATTTTGTGATTTAAAAGGAGCCACACGATATCCATCCTGCTTAAAGATCCTGCAAAGTCCCGCAGCCAGCAGGCTTTTTCCGGCATTGGACATGGTTCCCTGTACCATTATTGCTTTTGCCATAATATACCTCCCTCAAGTACTTCGATCAGTTTTACATTTTCTTCATGGCGCTTTACCGCGATCCGGTAATACCCCTTTGTAAGACCCGGATAATTGCTGCAGTCACGGATCAGGATCCGCTTGCGCAGACAGAAGTCAAAGAGCTCCTCCGGTCCTTTAAAGAAAATATAATTTGCTTCCGACGGAAATACTTTATACCCAATGCGGGCCAGCTCATCCTTCAGCCACTGTGCCTCCCGAAAAACAAGCTGTCTTCCCTCCTCTACATATTCCGTCTCTGTAAGTGCCTGGAGCCCGGCTGCCTGGGCCATGGTGGAAACATTCCATGGCTGAACGCAGAGCTCCATCCTTTCCAGCAGCTTTCTGTCAGAACAGAGGCCATAGCCCAGCCGCACACCGGCCATGGCATATCTTTTTGTAAATGCCTTCAGGATAAAAAGATTATTGAACCCGGAAAGAGAACGCTTCAGAGAATACTCTTCCGGTTCCTTTACAAAATCAAGGAAACACTCATCTACCACCAGCAGGATATCCAGCTTTCTGCATTTTTCCAGGATCCTTTTCAGAAGCCTGTGGGGAATCAGCATGCCGGTAGGATTGTTGGGGTTACATAAGAAAGCCATATCCAGTCCCTTATGGAGGATATCCAGATATGCTTCACTGAGCACAAAACCGTCATTTTCCGTCAGCATGTAATATTCCAGCTCACAGCCAGTGCTGGCCAGAGCCTGTCCGTATTCCGCAAAAGTAGGCGCCGGGATCAGAGCCCGCTTTGGCTTTACTGCATGACAGAGCGTAAAGATCACTTCTGCTGCTCCGTTACCGCATATTACCTCTTCCGCTTTTACCCCTTCCGATTCTGCGATCCTTTCCCTGAGAACGCCGCATCCCACCTGGGGATACTGTGCAATATGATCCAGACTGTGGATAATGGCCTGCTTCACACTTTCCGGTGTTCCCAAAGGATTCAGATTTGCCGAAAAATCCAGGCAGTCTTTATGTTTATATACGTCTCCTCCATGTATGTGTTTTGTCATTGGTCATTCTCCTGTCTGTATTTATTGTTACCTTAATAACCCGAACCGGATCCCCGCACTGAGCAGTCCAAATACAACCACTCCCAGTATGGATGCCGCATACATCAGCCGGTTAGCTCTTTTGATATCCTCCGGCTCCACCGGGCGGATCGGATCCCCGATCGTGGGTTTTTCATATAATTTCCCGAAATAATATGCATTTCCCGCAAGCTGTACATCCAGCGCTCCGGCCATGGCAGCCTCTGTCTGAGCAGAGTTGGGGCTTGCATGATTCCTCCGGTCACGTTTGTAGATCTTTGCCGCATTTTTTGTATCCATTCCTGTAAAAACAGTTCCTGCCACCATCAGCCATCCGGAGATCCTGGCAGGGATATAATTGGCTACATCATCCAGCTTTGCCGCAATACGGCCGAAATAAAGATATTTGTCATTTTTATATCCAAGCATGGAATCCATGGTATTGATACCCTTGTACAAAAACATCAGCGGCACCCCGCCGATAGCCATATAAAGCATGGGGGCAATCACGCCGTCGGATGCATTTTCCGCAACGGTTTCCACGGCAGCCTTTGTCACGCCGGTTTCCGTAAGCTCTCTGGTATCACGGCCTACGATCATGGACACCGCATAGCGTGCCTCGTCCAGAGTTCCGTTTTTCAGCCGGTCATAAACCTTCATACTCTCATCCTTCAGGGAACGGGTGGCAAGAAGCTGATAGCACCAGAAAACCTCCAGCACAAATCCGGCCACCGGCAGATACCGGTAAAGATAATAAAGCACCAGAAGCGGCACCCCGCCGCTGAACAGACAGACAAGCACTACGATCAGAAAGCCTCCTGTCAGCTCACCACCGTGATTTTTCGGAAAAATCTTCCGGATCACCTTTTCCAGCACTGCGATCAGATTGCCGATGACACAGATCGGATGATAAAGCCATCTGGGATCTCCGATCAGAAGATCCAGCACAAATCCTATGACCAGTGCAGGAAGACTATATTTCAGCATCTTTTTTCTGCCTCCGTTCCTTCTTATATTCCAGTGCGTTCTTCAGAAAGCGTGCCGGAACCCTGGGATTTCCGTAATAATAAAGATGCGGAAATCCTGCCATCAGCCTGCCCCGGTCATGGATACAATCCCATCCTCTTTTAGATGCCGGCTTTGCCGCATGAAAATCCTCTCCGCAATCTGTGGAATCAAAGTAATGGAATTCATGAGCCGGGATCTCACCAAGTCCGGTATCCTGTTTTTCCGTAAGGGTGATATAGCCGAACCGGTTCAGCTTCGGTGTCCGGTAAGCCCTTCCAGGGATCACCCCGCAGACTCTGCGCTGCTTTCCTTCCATATCCTCCATCTCCTGATGAAGATACATGAATCCGCCACATTCTGCCAGACAGGGCATTCCGTCCAGGATGACTTTCCGGATCCGGGTGCACATTTCCTGATTTTCTTCCAGCGCTTCTCCGTTTAATTCCGGATAACCGCCGCTTAAAAGAAGCCCGTCCAGATCCTCCGGAAGCTCTCTGTCATGAATGGGGGAAAAACGCACCAGCTCCGCTCCCATCTGCTCCAGAAGATTTAAATTATCCGCATAGAAAAAGCAGAAGGCTTCATCATCCGCCACACCGATCCGTACCTTTTCCTCTGTCCGGTATCCGAAGGCAGTATCCTTCTGTATCAGCATTTCCGTCTCCGGTGCCGCAAGCTCCGGTGCTCCCCCTGCAAGCTCCAGGATCCCATCGATATCCAAAGTTTTCTCCAGCACCTCGGAAAGCTTCTGCAGACGGCTTTTCAGCTCCGGGATCTCCTCCGGAAGCACCAGCCCCAGATGACGGCTTTCGATCACACAGTCCTCCACCTTCGGAACATATCCCAGTACCTTTACGGAAAGCTCCTCTTCCAGAAGCTTTTTCATCCTGGGATACAGCATGGGGGACATCTGGTTAAAGATCACGCCGCAGATATGGCTGTCCTTTTTGTATTCCAGAAAGCCCTTTACATAGGCAGCCAGGGAAACACTCATGCCACGGCTGTTTACGATCAGGATCACCGGTGTATCTGTGGTGGAGGCCAGATCATAGGCGCTGGCTCTGGAGGTGATCCCACCTACACCGTCATAATACCCCATGACTCCCTCCATCACTGCGATCTCACAGTCCGATGCGTTCTTTGCCAGAAGATACCGGATTCTGTCTCCATCTGTAAAAAACGTATCCAGGTTTCGGGATCTTGTACCGATCACACGGCTGTGGAACATAGGATCTATGTAATCCGGGCCGCATTTAAAAGAAGCCACCTTAAGGCCACGGTTCACCAGCGCCTGAAGAAGCCCGCAGGTGATCAGGGTTTTTCCGCTTCCGCTGGCACCTGCCGCAAGAAGTATTCTCGGGATCTTCACCTAAATCTCCTCCCCTCTTCCGCTGCAGGAAATGATATAGATCGGATTCTCACCCATCATCATATGATACCTTCCGATAGATTTGGATCTTGCCGCAGACAGCTGTACGATATCCACATCCGTCAGGCTGAAATCTCGTATGGCATTCATGGCTTCCGTCACCGTCTCCAGGGTGATGCAGTTGATCACGATCCGTACTCCCGGATTTTTATCCAGAAGAAGCCGGATGATCTCGTTCATGTTTCCGGAGGACCCGCCGATAAAGGCATGTGTTGGAACAGGCAGCTCCACCATAGCTTCCGGTGCAGTACCCGGTACGATCTCCAGATTATCTGCGGCGAATTTCCGCTTGTTCTCCTTCAGAAGAGCAAGGGCATCCTCCTTTTTCTCGATGGCATAGACCTGCCCCTTCCAGGCACGCAGCGCCATCTCAACAGAAACCGAGCCTGTGCCCGCTCCCACATCATAGCAGACAGAATTTTCCTGAAGACGAAGCTTGGACAGAGAAACCGTACGTACCTCTTCCTTTGTCATAGGCGCCTTCCCACGGAGAAATTCCTCATCACAGATCCCGTGAACTGCGGGCAAAGGTACTGCCTTTTCATTGCACGCAGTTACCACGCTTAATGCATCTCCCCGGTATTCTGTAAGCTCTGCTGCACTGGCATGAAAGATCTTTTCATTTTCGTAGGAAAGATTTTCGCCCACATAGAGGGTCACATCACCCATTCCATACGCAACCAGACGAGAAGCCAGACGAGCTACCCCATCCTCTGTTCCCAGAATGGAAAAGACCTTGGGGTTATGTCGGATCAGGGAGATCAGATTGCAGTCTCTTCCATGAGCGCTGACGATCCTGGCATCATCCCAGGAAAGACCAATCTTCGCCATAAAATAGACAACAGAAGAAATCCCGCAGATCACCTGGACATCACCATCCAGAAGATCCATCAGCTTCCTTGCGCCGCTGTAGAAGCCCACATCGCCGGAAAGGGCAATGGCTACAGTACGGTACTGTGGATGTGTCTTGATATACTCCACGATCTTATCACTGCGGTACTCATGGAGAACCATCTGCCCCGGCCTCTGTACAGCATCTGTCATACGCTTTGCACCGATCAGAAGCTCCGCCTCATCAAAGGCCTTCTTTCCTTCCAGGGTCAGGGTTTTTTCCGCACCCATGCCAATGCCCACAAGAGAAACCCTCTGTGACAGAGTAAGGCCGAACAGCTTTGCCAGAAATACCCTTGCTTCCGGCAGGGACAGCCCCTCCTCCTGCAAAGGTCTTCCGATGATCACAGGTGTGACGCCGCAGCGCTGACAGGCCTCCATCTTTTCCGGGAATCCTCCTGCCAGACCGGTATCCTTGGTGACCAGATAGCTGCACTGAAACTGACGCAGCATGGCTTCGTTGATCTCTGTAGAAAAAGGCCCCTGCATACCGATGAGATGCTTTCCTTCGATCCCCAACTCCGCGCAGGAGCTGATCACGGAAGGGATGGACAGCACCCGGGCAAAAAGCCTCTCCTGGTAATCCGGGATCACTGTAAATTTAGACAGCTCCTTGCTTCCTGTGGTAAGAAAAATGTTCCCCTCTGTACCGGAAAGAAGCTCTGCCGCCTTCTCCGTGCTTTCCACATAGATGGCTTCCCTGTTCTTCTCCCCCTCCGGGCGAAGGACACGCTGATAGCGGATGCTTCCGTTCTCACAGGCAGTCCGGATATTTTTTGTCACCTCTGCTGCATAGGGATGAGTGGCGTCCAGAACGATCTCCGGCGCTTCCCTTCGAAAAAGCTCCTCCATATCTTCGGTTTTCAGCCTTCCGGCGCTGACATGGAGAAATTCATTTTCCTTCAGAAGGGAGCCGCCATATTCCGTAGCTGCACAGGCATAGACCGGAACATGATTTTCCGCAAGGAACTCACAGAGCGCATAGCCCTCGGTGGTCCCTGCAAAAACAATGGCTTTATACATTCTTATATCCCCTTGGTGTTACCATCTTGCCGTTTACATTCTTAGTCTGTGAATTTCCCACAAATACAGTAGTAAACATATCCACTTCTGTATCACGAAGCTCCTTCAGTGTCATAACCCGTGCAGTCTCGCCGTCACGTGCGATCTGGGCAACCGTGCCGCAGACAGTATCCGGGGACTTGTATTTCATCATCAGATCACAAGCCTTCTGAAGATAATCCTTACGTTTTCTGCTGGACGGATTGTAAAGGCATACCACAAAATCCGCCTGTGCTGCTGCCAGAAGCCTTGCCTCGATCTTCTCCCACGGAGTCAGAAGATCACTTAAGCTGATCAGGCAGAAATCATGGATCAACGGTGCACCCAGCACTGCGGCGCCACCTGTAGCTGCTGTCACACCCGGGATAATGGTCAGCTCCACATCCGGATAGTTTTCTCCCACCTCATACATCAGACCTGCCATGCCATAGACACCGGCGTCACCACTGCAGATCATGGAAACGGTTTTTCCTTTTTTTGCCTCGTCAAAAGCAAGTACACAGCGGTCTACCTCTTTTTTCATCGGTGTGGTCATGAATTCTTTGCCTGCAAAATACTCCTTTACAAGATCCACATACACCGTGTAACCGATGATCACATCACTTTCATTTAATGCACGGATCGCTCTTCCAGTCATCTGGTCATACGCACCCGGACCAATTCCTACAACATAAATCTTACTCAAAACGTATCCTCCGATTTCCGGCTGCAAGGGCGGTGGTCACACCGTCCCGGCCTGTTTTTTTTCTGATCAGTGTACCCTGTCCGCAACCCAGAACCGCGCTTCTCTCACAGACATTCTCTACACCTGTTATCTTTTTTACAAATTGTGACGGGGTAAATTCCCCCTGCACTGCCTTCAGCTCTTCCTCTGTAAAGATCAGAAAGGGAAGCTGCCAGGCTTCTGCCAGAGAAAGAAGTCCCACCTCTTCCTTCTTCAGATCGATACTGGCAATAGCACTCAGCGCTTCTCTGTAAACATCTGATTCCTTCAGACATTCCTCTGCCGCCTTCCGGATGGAGGCTGCATCCTTTCCCCTGCGGCAGCCCATTCCCAGAACTGCAGAGGGCGGCACCACATGGACTGTATTTTTAAAGGGCAGGCAGCCTCTGTGGATCGTCACCGCAATACCCGTTTCCGGTGCCTCACCGGCTATCTCACCCTTCTCCGGATCCGCTGCAGCTGAGGGCCTTCCGTCCTTCCCGCAAAGCACCAGACCCTCCGGCAGCTCCCCGTCCCATGGAAACTCACTGTAAAAGCCAACGCTCTCTCCCGCAAGAAGGGCCGCAGAAGCCTCCTTTGCAGCCTTCATATGAAAAATAGCACAGCCATTCTTTTTTGCAAAAACATCCACTGCAAAACGGCTGTGAAGATCTGTGGCTGTTGTCACAACCGGCACCGCCTTAAGATATCCGGCACAGCGAAGAGCCAGCTCATTGGCTCCGCCCAGATGTCCGGAAAGAAGAGCAATGACAAATTTTCCGCATTCATCGATCACCAGCACAGCCGGATCCGTCTTTTTTCCGGCAATGTAAGGTGCGATACTGCGCACTGCGATCCCGCAGGCACCAACAAAGATCACGCCCTCTTTTCCTGTCCGGAACTGTTCCCCTGCCCACTGGGAGGTGGAAACAGAGATCGGATCCGGAAGGTACCGGCTCTTTTTTGCAAGGGTGACACTCTCACCCTCTTTTTCCAGAGCCCTCTGAAGCCTTTCCCCTGTCTCCAGCCCTGTCATACTGAAGCAAATGATGGAAATGTTCATATTTTATTTCGTAGCCTCACGGAACTCTGTGGTAAAGCCCGGATCATACAGCTTGGATCTGTCATAGCTTGCAGCATTGACCGCATCACCTACCAGCATAAGAGCTGTTTTTGTGATCTTGTTCTCTTTTGCTGTCTGGGCCAGAGTACCCACTGTACAGATAAACTTCTTCTCATCGGGCCAAGTTGCCTTGTAGACGATGGCAGCCGGTGTATCCTCACGGTATCCGCCCTCCACCAGTCTGCGGCTCAGCTCCTCCAGCATACCTGTACTGAGGAAAATAACCATAGTCGCATTATGAGCGGCAAAGGACTGAATGCTCTCTTTTGCCGGCACCGGTGTCCTTCCTTCCATTCTTGTGATGATCACACTCTGGGAAATATCCGGAAGTGTATACTCCAGGTTCAGTGCAGATGCAGCTCCGCAGAAGGCACTGACACCCGGGCAGGAATCATAGGGGATTCCCTTTTCATCCAGGATATCCATCTGCTCACGGATCGCACCGTAGATACATGGATCGCCGGTGTGGAGACGAACGGTCATCTTACCCTCAGCCTCTGCTCTCTCCATAACAGAGATCACTTCCTCAAGGGTCATCTTTGCACTGTTATGGATGGTGCACACATCCTTGGAATACTCCAGAAGCTGGGGATTTACAAGAGATCCCGCATAGATGATCACATCTGCCTCTTCCAGATACTGTTTACCTCTTACTGTGATAAGATCCGGTGCTCCCGGACCTGCTCCTACAAAATGTACCATAATCTATTCCTCTCTTCTGTCTTTGTTTTCTTTGATAATGATCAGGGAATAATATCCTGCATCCTCAGGGATCTCCTCCACGGTCCGGTAGATCTTTTCGTCCGGCATTCCGCAGTTTTCGATCATCATGGCCTCTGCCCCCTGGGAAAGAAGCTCCGCCTTCACATCCTTCATTTTCTTTCCGGCCTTCATAAGGACCTTGGTACCGGAAAGCTTCAGCGCATCCTCGATCTGATAGGAAGCCGGGATCACGTGAAGAGGCTCTGCCTTCTCCACAAGTCCGGTGTTCAGACGGGCGGAAACTGCACAGAAGGATGTGATGCCACAGACGATCTCCGTCTCATAGCCCTGAGCCACAAGTCTGTGATGGATATAGAGATATGTGGAATACACGGTAGGATCTCCCAGTGTGAGAAATACCACATCTTTCCCCTGGTCCAGGACAGCCTTGACTTTTTCTGCTCCTGCATCGTGATAGCTTTTCAGCACCTCAGGATCCTTGGACATTGGAAAAGGAACTGCAAGAAGCTCCTTCTTTCCAAGCTCCGGATAAGCCCCCTCCACGATCTTAAACGCTACCGTATCCTCCGGAACCTGTCCCGGAAGTGCGATCACCTCTGCCTCCTTTACAAGACGAAGTGCTTTTAAGGTAAGAAGCTCCGGATCTCCCGGTCCTACACCTACACCATATAATTTACCTGCCATATTTCTTTCCTCCTAACTATATTTTCCAGACAGGATAAAACCTGTCTGTTATTTATATCAAATTTTGTCCTGAAATTAAAAAAATTCCATCCGGACTGGGGTTTCCTGTCATGAAATATCATTCACCCCGACTGCCTGCTCCTGTATCTTATGGATCAGCTCCTCTGCATCCCGGGTCTGCCCCAGCAGTCCGTATACATTGGAAAACACCACAGCACCCAGAAGGATCTGCTCATAGGATCTGTGGTCCAGATAAAACTGGATCTTCTCCATGACCACAGCCATAGTCTCTTTCAGGATACCATAGCTGTCAAGAACAGCCAGCGCCTCATCCGTAGTCCCCGCCTCCAGGATCTCTCTGGCACATTCCAGAGAGCCCCCTGCACGGATGGCACTTGCACAGAGAACCTCCATCCTTCCATCAGCACAGTGGGAATGGGTATTCATGATCCCGGCGGCAACCTTTACAAACTTACCGATATGAGCCACAAAAAGAATGCCCTTTACGCCCATATCAATGGCCATGTCAATGGTCTCTCCTACATAATTGCTGCACTTGATATTGTTCTCAAAGGGAATGGACATATGCTCCCTGAGATAATCCGCACCGTAATTCCCCGGTGTCACCAGGATAAAATCTTCTCCCTGGCAGAAATGCTGCTTCATCTCCACATGGATGCTTTCGATCAGAGCCTTCTCACTCATGGGCTCTACGATCCCGCTGGTTCCAAGTATGGAGATCCCGCCAAGAATGCCAAGACGGGGATTAAAGGTTTTCTTCGCGATCTCCTCCCCCTGAGGGACGGATACGGTAAGCTTCAGACCGCCCTCATAGTCATATTCCTGGGCCGCCTCTTCGGCTTCCCGCAGGATCATGGCTCTGGGAACCGGATTGATCGCCGCCTCGCCCACGTTCTGGGAAAGTCCCGGCTTGGTGACACGCCCCACACCGACCCCACCGTCCAGGATAATCTGAGGCCGGGATCTCTCTGTTTTCCGTTCCTGCCCGGCCTGTTCTGCCGCTGAAATAGAAAACTTCTCCGCTTTTACATAGACCAGGATCCCGTTGGTGGTATCCGGATCATCCCCTGCATCCTTCTGTACCGCACAGGAGACATAGGTTTCGCCCCGGGTAATATCGTGAAGCTGTAACGTGAGAGTGATCCCCTTTGGGGTATCAAGCTCTACCTCAGAAAGAGTCTCTCCCGAGAGCAGCATCCGGACTGCACCCCTGGCTGCCCCGGCTGCACAGGAGCCTGTTGTGTAGCCATAACGGAGGCGCTTGTTGTTTTTTATGACATACTGGTCTTCCAGTCCATTCTTCATATATACGATGCCCTCCTTTTCAGATTACCTTGTGCTCCAGCCATTTGCGGCTGTGGAAACGCCAGGTAAAAATGATCCCACGAACAGTCCAGTCTGCAAACATTCCGATCCAGACACCCATAGGCCCGAAGCCCAGGACACGGATCAGGAAAACACAGAGACAGAACCTGCATGCCCACATGGTACAGCAGGAGGTGATCATGGAAAACTTCACATCACCGGCTGCACGAAGACCATACCCCGGCACGAACGCCATTGTCCATACCACAGGCTTTACGATGGTGATCCATGTGATCATGTGGATGCACATTTCCGCACTGGTACTCTCCATTCCGCCAAGGATCGTCACCGGTCTGACCAAAACATACACGATCAGACAGCTTACGATAATAACTGCCTCTGCAATGACGCAGAGTTTTTTTATGTAATAGACCGCCTCATCCTTGCGGCCGGCACCAAGGCACTGGCCTACGATGGTCATCAGGCCCACACCTACTCCGATGGCCGCGATACCATTCAGGTTCTCAAGGATATTGGTCATTGCCTGCGCTGCGATGGCTGCTGTTCCCAGTGTGGAAACCGTAGACTGGATGGCAAGCTTTCCAAGCTGAAACATACTGTTCTCAATTCCCGAAGGGATCCCAAGTCCAAGGATACGTCCGATCATGCTCCAATCCGGGCGGATCTTCAGGTAATCCCTCACAACGACAGGCTGACGATCCTTACGCAGCTGCCAGAGAACAACCACTGCACAGAAAATACGGGAAACCAGTGTGGAGATCGCCGCTCCTGCAACACCAAGGTGGAAAACCCAGATCAGAACCGCGTTTCCGCCAATGTTCATGATATTGGAGATCATGGAGATAGTCATAGGCCCCTTGGTATTCTCCTGGGCACGAAAGATCGAAGCCGCAGAATCATAAGCCGCAATAAAGGGGAATGACAGTGCCGTGAAAAAGAAATAAATTTCCGATGCACGCATAACATCCGCATCCACCGCACCGAAGATCAGCCTCAAAAGCGGCTTCTGAAAGATCAGACAGACTGCAGACACCACTACAGAGATCGCTGTGATGATAAAAAGCACCTGCCTGGCAGACATATTCGCCTTCTCATAATTCCTCTGTCCGATATACTGGGCACAGACAATGGCGCCTCCCGCTGCCAGCGCCGAAAAAGCCTGGATCAGAAGCACGTTGATGGAATCCACCAGCGATACCGCAGAAAGAGCCGCAGATCCCACATTGCTGACCATCATGGTATCTGCGGTTCCCATTATCGAATTCAAAATCTGTTCCAGCACTACCGGCACCAGAAGATTACGGATCATCCGGTTGGTAAACATATGCTGCTGTTCCATTGTTACATCCTCCGCCTCACTTATTTATGACCTGACAAAGCAGAAAAAAACGTCTGTATTTTATCAATCACACTTTCTCTGACATTATACCCTTTTCCCGCTCTTTTTCCAATATATTTTCTGTGTTTTTTATACAAACTGCAAAATGCCGCAGGCGCGAAACCTGCGGCAGTCTTTCTTTTGTATAATCTTCTTTAAGCGATGGCAGCTCATTGGCCCCTACAATTCCATACTTCCGAAATCAATCACAAGTTCTTCATAGATCCCTGCTTTAACAGAATCCTCCAAAGTATACTCATTAATACTTTCGTCACCTGTAAAATTGTATACAATAACACGATCTTTCTCAGGATCAACAATCCAGTATTCTTTTACACCACAGGAACGGTATTTCAGAAGTTTTAACAGATAATCCATTTTTTTACTGGATGGTGACACAATCTCTATAATCCAGTCAGGTGCACCATTACATCCTCTGTCATCAAGTTTATGTGGATCACAAATCACTGAGATATCCGGCTCAACATAGGTATTACTTTTCTCATCAAGATAGACAGCAAAAGGAGCTGCATATACCTCACACTTTCCTCTGTGAAAACGAATATATTCACGAATAACACTGGAAAGCTCCATTGAAATTTTTTGATGTCTGCGACTCGGTGGAGCCATCATATACATATGGCCATCAATCAATTCTGCTCTTTCACCCTCTGGTAAAGCATATATATCATCTATAGTATAAATTTCTTCTTTCAATAATAACATACCATCTCTTTCTGAAGCTGTTACTCAAGCACAAGGTTACAACTCACCTGTTTTATTTTGATTTTATCATTTCACAGCGCAAATAACAAGTTGATGACTGCTTTACTTCGTGCAACATATGCAAATCCCACTCGAACAGTACGCTCTTTCCCGGTTCTGTCAACCATTATTTCATTTTGATCTCGCTGTTATACGAACAGCTCCTGATACTTCTTCTGTTGGAGCATTCCTCCAACGCTTCATCGCTCTGTACCTCCGCTGCCGCTCAGCTCCAACACTGATCTTATCTGTCGGTGCTGTGCATGGAAAATACACACCCTTTTTGTACGGAAGATATGAAGTAACAGAGGACCTGGACAGGCCAAGAGCATTTGCAGTTGAAAGGACAGCAGCTTTATGATCCTGTGTTTTTCTGAAATCATCAAAGGTCTCCTGCACCTTCTCCGCCACATCCGATACATACACACCGGCCGTGATAAGCAGCTTCCGAACCTTGATCGGGTTCAGCCCCAGCTCATCTGCAATGGCCTGCAAAGACATCCCCGCTTCATAAAGCACAACAGCCGAATCCATCAGCTCCCCCAGGATCTTCCCGGCATCATACTCCGGCTTAGATTTCCTGCGGCCGCCGCCAGGCTTTCTTGGTTTATACGCTCTTTTCTCACCCATAGATCACAAAACCAGCTCATACATTTTGAAGGTCATCTCGCCGCCATCTATCAGAACATGCAGTTCCTTCTTATCAATACTGTTACGCAGCATTTCATCAGAAGGATGGATACCCTTCTTCCAATGTGGAAACGATGGATCTCCCTGCTCCTGATCGATCAGCTCCCAGTACAGAGATTTTATGTTGTCAAAATCATCTTTTACTGCCTTACGAAATATCATTTGTTCCATCTCCCCTTACTCATGCAGCTCCAACGGCAGTCCGTCCGGGTCATGAAAAAACGTCATCTTCTTGCCGGTAAAATCATCCACACGGATCGGCTCACATTCGATTCCGACCTCCGCCAGCTCTTTCACCGTCTGCTCCACGCTCTCCACACAGAAAGCAAGATGACGCAAACCACAAGCCTCCGGACGGCTCACCCGCTTCGGTGGATTTGGTTCTGCAAAGATCTCCAGCTCCGTGTGCTCATCCACACACAGATCCAGCTTCCAGTCCCTGCGCTCCGGACGATAGTTTTCTCTGATAACGGAGAAGCCAAGCTTGTTTACGTAGAAATCCTTTGCGGATTCGTAGTTGGATACGATGATAGCGATGTGGTGTATTTTTGATAGGTTCATTTTTTTGTACTCCTTTTGTAGGTGTTTCAAAACATGACGTAGTATAAAATAACAGATTTTCTATTATGATAGCTATCTCATTGTTTGAAGTATTTATTGAATTTATGACTTCCTGTTGTGCTTTGATTTTATCTTTTACCCAGGCAAATAGCAAGTTTTGTTTTCTGGTGATTAGCCTGTTCCTATATCTTCAGTTTTCTATATTTTCAGAGAACGGGAATCGTTCAAATTGACTGTTTTCTAGTTTAAAGCTTTGTGTAATTCCCATTCTTCTTACATAATCAATCCATGCATAAATATCTTCCATGTCATACAAAAACTGATCATTTTCATTTTTTACTTTTTTTAATGCAATTGTCATTAAAGCGTATTCATTCTCCAAGGAAGTATCAAAAACGCCTTGATCATCTGTATTAATAGATACCTGCAAGGCCATATTAGTATTTGTGCTCTTTAACTTTCTTCCATTGAAACGAATAATAGGATGTTCATTATACTTCTGAATGGAACTAATTAAATAATTTGAAGAAGGATTTGTTTCAATTCCAATTCCTTTTTGTACCAATTCTCTAATCATTGCATCCTGAATATCTTTAACTAATTCCACATAACCACAAGGAACCTTAAATTTCACTTCTCTTTCACCATTTTTTCTAGCTTTTACATCATAATGATAATGCATATAAAGCTCTCGATATTTACTGTTTTCCCGCAAAACATCGGATACTGCAGGATTAAATTCATATCTCTGTAATTTTCTAATTGGTTCTTTCTTTAATCTCTTAACAAATTCTTTGCTATCAAGCAAATAATTATCCGGATAATCTCCTCGTAGTTTCCAACAATTATAATATTCTAGATACGTTATTGAACCATATTCCAAGTCCCGATCATAATAAATTTCGTTAAATAATTCATTAAATTTGTGCTCAAGTGAAAACTTTAATGTCTCATCTACTAAACATCCATATTGACTCTGCTTTACCAATAACCATGCAAGATTATCCAAAAGATCATGTCCTGGCATAACCAAGATATTACCTTTATATTTATAATAATTTCCCGGATCAATTCCCAAAGCCAAAGCATGCCCCAATCTACAACCACTATACAGCCCACAAAAAAGCATCACTTCGTCTATTGCCCGCAGTCCATCAACAATATCAAAAAAATCTTCACCAACATGATATGTAGCCATGAGACTATGTATACTTCCATCTGGCTCCAGAAAAGAATAATCCAGCAAATATCTATAATACTGAGCAAAAACCTCTGGTCTGCATCCAATTTCATTGGAACATGCATCTATACCTCTGATATAATTATTTATTTTTCCATTTTTTTCAAGTAAAGCTACAATCGCGTTCGTATACTTTTCTGTTTTTTTACGCACACAACTATTTCTTGGTTCGCCCTCAATAACGGATATATCTTTTTGTTTTGGAAAATGTAGGACAAAAAACATCTTATTTTTGATATTCATATCCCCTATACACTCAATTTTACTATTAATTTTTTTCGCTAGTTTATCTGAACTGATATCAGGACAAATTCTTGCCTCCAGAGAACATATATTTTGTTTCTCAAATGATGCATTTACTGCCAATCGCACTAATTCACGCTCATAAGCGCATTTTCCTTCAATAAAATATTCTTTTCGTAATTGATATTGAGCAAAGTTAGAAAAACCTACCATTTTATTGACTTGTATCATTTCACTTCTAAAAAATGTACGTTGCACCAGATACCGATAAAATATATTCTTATCAAATTCACTAAAACCCATATTTCCCGTTCTTAAACAATTTTGGTAACATTTGTAAAGAAGGTAACGCTCTCCTGCTAATAAACGACATGAATTATTATTGTAATCATAATTCGATTTTTGCAAGGTATAATCTAATATATCCCCATGTTCATTTACCGCACCATACATTGTTCCGGTCAGACAAATCAAATCCTGTATTTCGGACAATTTCTCCCAAAGAAAAACTTTCTTTTTTTCAATTGCCATGATTATTGCTCTTGCCTGTTCTCTCAGAAATTGATTTTCACATATAACACTAAATAAATAAACTCTATATAAAGCAGCCTCCTGACACATTTCGTAAAAAGTTTTCTTTTCTGTTTCATTCACATAATCATGCTGAAGAATAATGTCAAATTTTTTAAACTCTTTTCCCCGTTTTTCAATATGATTCATCAGACAAATCCAATTTAATTCAAAAATCTTAGTAGACCCATTCAAGTGAAAATGATTTTCCGCAATTTCTCTTTTTAGTATATTATTCAATCGAACATCATCACTACTTATAATTGGTTGCCAGGCAAAAAAATAAGTTTGTTTCCCTTTTCGAAGGTCTTCTCCTGCAAGGAATGCACAAGTAAAAAATTCTTGTCCTAATTGAAAAGATATTTGCCGCCAACGAAGCATTTCATTTAATCGACACTGTATTTCTCCTGATTGTAAAGTCAACATTTGAGTAGAAAATTTATAAATAAATGAAAATATGTTTAATTTCTTTTCTGAACATGCCTCCATCTGTCTAACCAATAACAGATAATTATTCATTCTTTCATCTTCAGAACAATACGAAAATATTCTTCGTGCATATTCCAAATACATAGATTTATCCACATAATTATAAGTATTATACTTTCCATTTGACAAATGAATCAGATCAATATGGTCATAGGGAATTTCCTTAAAAAGAATTTCCAGATTTTTGCGCTCAATATCCATTTCTATGCCTCTTTACTTTGAATTGCTTCGTCTTATTACCCGAGCAATTTTCTGATATTTTTTGTGTTGTTCTTCCGAGATTTTCATTTTTTCATCCTGTACATATAAATCAACAACATCTGAATATAATTTAATCAATAGATTACTATCAAAACCTATCGGAAATTGTTTATTCTCATAAGTATAATTCTGAATATAATTTGCAATATCCTCTAATTTTTTCTTTACCCACTCTACTGTTTTATTCCGTAAATTTCCTGGAATTGAATCTATTTTCCCTGAATATCCACTTTGCGCAATGTTAGCTACTTTTGTAGCAAAATTCTGTTTTATTTTTTGTGTCTCCATAATATCATAATTTTGTAAATTCAAAATTGTTTTTTGCCTCTCATACATTTCTGCGCATATTTTGCAAATATCAATATTCTCACCTGTTTGAAATGATTCTTCCGTTGGCAGCCATAATGTAGACATATCTACCGATTCCAATTTTTCTTTTTGTAAAAAAGATTGTATATTTCTAAAAAATCTTTTATATAGTTGGTAAGTACGTAATTCTCCTTCAGATTCCCGATAATCTCCATTTTTTTGACAATATTCCATAAGCCTTATGGATAAATCAGGATTTAATGCTATTGTTTGTGCTACTCTTATCTGTTTTTCATTTTCAGTTATTATATTCTTCAAAATTATATCCACATCCTTTTGACTCATACCTAATAACTGCAAACTTGCTTTTTCAACAGTTTTTTCCATAGTACACAATGCACCAAAATAGTTTTCAATACTTGGCGAAATATTTATTGAAAATATCATATGATTATCATAAATAAAATTTCCATCATATATACATGTTTTTCCATCTGGACTATAATTGATACTAGAAGCCAATGCTACCATTAAAATCCAAGCTGACGCTTGTCTCCATTTATCACTTTCATCTATACTTTTTACATAAAGTTGATTACTCTTGGAAAGACTAAAAACATCCATAATATCATCATCCAAAGAAAGTTTAGGCACCGGTATTTCTTTACAAATTATTTTCCAGCATTCTCGTATATCCAATGTAAATCTACCTCGAGATAAATATTTTCCGTTATTTAATCTCGAAGACGGCATTATAGTATTTATTCTATTTCCCCATATGAATCCTCCAGTTAATTCGTATGGAAATGAATCATTATTTTCTAAATAACACTGGTTTAAAATAATAGTATAATAAACTCTTAGATAATAAAGTAACTGATAATCTTCTTTTTTAGTCAAGTATCCAGCTACACTATTCAATTCATCTGCAACCGCTGCAAAACTTGTCATGGGATATTCATATTCATTACCTGAAAATATATTATTATTCTTTAAATAATCCAGTAATAATTGATTTAAATATGCTCTCATATTAAAATTTTTAGTATTATAATCACAATCCAATACTTCTTTTAAACCAATAAAACGTTCTTCTTTAACTCTTGCTTTCAATATTTCATTTATAAAATACGTTTTAAAGTCTTGCAAATTTTGCAAATATTCCTCCTGCTTAGACTTTTCAGGAGTATTTAATCCCAATAAAAATATGATAAAATTTACGAACTCTCTTAAATTTTCAAGAACAAAAAAATGATAAGTATTTTCTATGGTCGTCTCAAAAATCATTCCTGTTTTTTCATGAATCATTTTCAGGATAATTTCTTCCGCATTTAAATAATTTAAGCTCTCATTATCTTTTATGTTACCATCGAATTCAAGAGTAAATTCCGTGTTATTAAGATCTGGCAGTAAAATTCTCCTGGCAGTTGGAATCAATTTTGTCAAATATCTCTGGGACATATCTGAAATTTCGCAATTTACGTTATCCGAATTTAATTTTCCTGCAATGACATTCTTAAAATCTTTTCTATTCTTCTCTTCAATTCCAAGCTTTAACTGTTCTATTTTGATTGCCATAAAAATAATCACATTAGGCAAAATTAAATATTTACGGATCTGTTCTGACATTTCATACGCATATTCATTGCATAAATCTAAATCATCAACGGCAATCAAAAGTTTTTCGCATTTTTGTCCTTGTCTACACTTTACTTTTGAAATCATTTCCAAATAAACAGAAATAAGTTCACTGAGTGTTTTCTGCAATTGTGTACTTTCGCCTAATTTTTGAAGCTTTGCAATATTTCCTGCTTCATCATATTCATCATTCAACATTTTTTCTTTATTCTTAATAATAGACAAATTTTTATATACCTTTGTCATCAATTTATACAACCGCTCTCGTTCATACATATCAAATCTTTGATTATCTTCCTGATAAGCATCATTAAAACTTTGGAAAATATGTGCCAGAACAATATCTAAAATATTATGTACACCATCAAACATAGAAGGATCAATAATCACCTTAGAATCCCAATTATTATTCCTCACTGCATCCGAAAATCTAAATTCATCCAGTTTCTTTTCTGATTGATGCAACGCATTTATAAAAGAAATCATTACACTACTTTTTCCAGTGCCGCGCTCGCCGCAAAATGCAATAATATTATTTGGATTGTCTATAAACAAATCATTCTGTTTCCATTTGAAAGCAGCCTGACTATCCCAAATATGATTCAAATGTTTTACTGCCATCTCATATTCGTGAAAAAAGAAATTCTCCTTTTCAATCTTTTCTTCTACATGAATACTAAAATTTTGCCCTTCTGTAATTTTTATTTTTCTCATTTGTATAATCCTCCAGTAAAGCTATTCTTCCGTTTCACCTTTAATATGACTCAACATACTATCCATCTTCATATCTTTCTCATTTTTCATATTCTCAAGAAACTTTTTCTGGTTATCATCCCAGGTTTTTATGATATTTTGCACAAATTTCTGTTTTCTATCATCGAAATGATACTCGCCCCTGTAATAAATATACTTGAACATTTCCATTTCTACTACATATTCATGTTCATAATGTCGGCTCCAGGTTTCCTGATATTGTTTTACATCCAACCATTTTGAGGCTATATACGTTACCAGAACTGCAATCACATAAAATACTGTTCCATATATAGAGAAACTCCAGTTCGCATTTTTCAGAAATGTTGTATAATTTTTCCCAGCTTGAATATAGGCATTTACATTATAAGCAATAACTCCACCTAAATACAAAATTGTCATCAATATAAAAGGTAAAATGCAAATAAATTTCATATAAAAATTTTTATTCCTATTTTGTTTTGCTTTCATACAAGTAAACTCATAGTCATACTTAAACAAAAGGAAAAACAGATCATCTTTTGCTTTCTCTTTTTCCGTTTCATCAGATAGCCATTTTTTCTCCCACTCCTGATAAATTTTTTTCTTAGGATTTTTCAGTTTCTTCTCGTCACAAAATATAAACAGACACCAACCAGATTTCAAAAAATGCCAAAATCTTTGGCATATGTACCGAAGAAAACCATATTTTAAACTTCCTTCTTTTATTCTTTCCCACAGGCTCTTTTGTCTGTTTCTATTTCGTATTTTTCTTCTATTCATTATGCATCTCATCCTCTAATCAAATAAATGCTATATTCGTTAACAAACTCTTGTGCTGTTTTTTTTAGAAATATTTCAAGTGTTTCCAATGACAATACATTAAGTTCGCTAGCACACATCAAACTCTTGGTCATATATATTTTAAGCTTCTCCAGTACCCGTTTCATATCTTTATTATCAGCTTCCTTAATTCTACAATTATGATATTCTCTGTAAGCAGGTATCCTCAAACCATATTTCTGAACCAGCATTTTATTTAGTCTGGTATAATCACCATATAAGTAATCCTCTGAAAAAAAATCCTCAGCAGAAATCATTTTTTCTGTTCTTTTTATAAATACGCTTTTCAGATTTTTTATATATTTCGTAGATTTTCCATCAGCATCTAGAAACTCTACCTGAGCTTTTATATAATCCCGCCAAAATTCCTGATCTAAATGCAAATGGGCAAAATATCCCCCATATAAAGAATTCTGCTTCAAAACATCGGCATATTTATGCAGAAAAACGTCAAGATCCGGAGTCATAATAATTTTTCCTCTTTCTGACTCATTCCAGAAATGCGAACTTTGCTTCTGCGCTTTTCCTCCTGCATCCGGTAATAACGAACCATATAAAAATCTATCCTGCCACAAATCCTGATTTTTACATATTCTCTGACTATTTTTTCTCAAAACATCGCAAATCATTTTTGCCTCTGTCATATGAATTACATATCCTGGCATAATATCCTCTTTACATTATTTACTTGAATTATTTTCGTTTCTTCCTTCACCTAACTGTGCTTTGTATTTGCTTATTTGAAAATCAACTACTTATTTTTCAAACTAACCTAAAATTCAGTCTTCCCCATACTTATTATTGAGTCTTTAGTTAATTTAACAGGCTGTGCTGGTATCTCTTTTCCATCCACATAAGTGTGATTTATATTATTGCAATCTGTAATAAGTACATTTCTATGCTCACAAAATATATTTGCATGATGCCGGAAATTTGTCTATCTTCAATACACACATCTGATAGTTTGTTTCATTAAACAATTATTAGTTGTTTTTTGGATTTTTTAGTCTCATCGATTTCTTTTCTGGAAATTTTCAAAAACTTTATCTGTATTATTTCAAATGCTTTATATTGTTTCATTAATTTCTCGCTCTTTAACGCGCCTTATCATAGTCTTGTTAAAAAACATAAGCACCTTCTCATCATTTTGGAAACGTTTATTATGGATAACAGGCAATCTGACCATTTACCATTGGCCGTAAGAACTTTGTAATAATCGAATCTTCCAACGGTGCAAAAGCAAGTGCAATATTGATAACCTGGTAACTGTTATTTATGTTTCTCTAATTTTTCTTTTTTGCGTTTGTACAAGTACAGCCGTACCCCTATGTATTCATCTGCTATATTGTCACCTTTCAGCTTTGACTCTAACTTTTCAATTTTCTCCTGCAAATAATCCGCTGTCAAAAAACCTTTTTTGCTCCATCTTTCAAATTGTGAATGAACACTGTCACAGATACCTCTCCTGCATGCTACTAATTTGGATCTTGTATCCCATTTTATTCTTCCATTAGAATCTTTTTCGCCATTTAGATGTAATACATCATCAATATCCACCTGCATAGCATTTTGCAATTCGCTGCCTAAACCAACATTCGGCCGTACATATATCTCACCGTTTTTATAGTACCCAATTGCCTGCATTTGACGTTGGTTCCATGGACTAATCGTTAATTCTTTGTCTCCTCTTGAAGCGTCACAACATAGACATTGTTTATTCTGATCTGGAGAATTATGTTCCCCACCATAACAGACACCTAGATAATTTTGATAGTCTAACGCTCCCTCCTTATCCATTGATAAAGCTTTATAATGCTCTATTTTTGTATCATTCTGTTGTCCTTTTATTTCTTTCATACAATAAGCGCATAAACCATGCTGTTCTTTAATCAGTTCTGAACGTATTGTAGCTTTGGGCATTTGTTCGAACAGAAACCTCAGCTGAATTGAATCCTTAGGCAGTTCCAATTTTTCATATCCACTTGCAGGATCTTTCTTTATGGCAGTTGCTTCTTTAGCTATTATATTCGGAGTTTTCCTCTTTCGAATATAAATCATTCCTCTTCCTCCGCTTCAATCTCGTATTCAGATTTCAATGCAATTGATTGTGGATGTTTTTCTCCGAGTATCACGATCAGCTGATCCAAAGCTTTCTTCGCATCATCATATTCTTCCCGGTCCATCCTTTTCTCAAATTCCTCAATAAGATTTTCAACTTTTGCCGGACGCATATGATAGCCCAACATATCCCGTAATATATCATTCACAGAAAATGCATAGCTGTCAGTTATATATCTGACATTCCCGTTTTCGTCAAGATTGATTATATTGGCATCTTTGCAGGAAGATACGATAATGGGCGAATGTGTTGCTGCAATAAATTGAATATTGGGAAAAATCTCTGTTAAAGCATCTATAACACGCCACTGCCATTTGGGATGTAAATTGGAATCTATCTCATCTATAAAAACAATCCCTTCAACTTTAGATATATTTTCCCCTTCATCCGGATTTAAGATTGCCACACGGTATGCTAAATCAAGTATTAAATTTAAAAGGGATTGATATCCCGCACTTAAGCAATCGATATCTTTAAATTTCCCATTTTCACTGTAAAGGAGCTTTCCTGCGTTTGGCTGATAAACCACCTTACTTATTAAGCCGTCATTCATAATACTCATAAACCTTGAAACAATTTTTCCGAACTGTTCGTAATTTTCAGCGATGCCATTCATTCTGACACTGCTCCACTCCATTTGTTCACACCAATTATTAACAACATTTAAATTGGCAGTTCTGTCTAAGCAGCCCAGATACCCACACCTTCGATTATGAAGCTGTTCTCGCTTCTTTTCATTAGCATCCTTTTTCGCTGAAATCCAATGTCTGGAAGCGCTTTGGTAGCTAATCAAAGGTAGTATTTTATATTCTGTACTGTTTATAAGATCTCGTGACACCTTCAAAATATCTTTTGGACTAATCATAGTACGGGAACTAGTTTTAGTTCTATTCCATGTATAATCAGTTTCTGCATACGAAATTGTACTTTCAATTTCTACAGGATAGCCATATAATCTATCAATAGTTCCATTATTATTCACTAAAATGTCATAATGTATGTCAGCTTTATAAATATTGCGTGTAGGAATATCTTCCATCCCTGTCAGAAAACCAGATACCGCAACGGTTGCCGCTTCGAGTACCGATGTTTTTCCTACGCCATTATCTCCCAATATAAGGTTAAATCCTGGCTTAAATTGCAAATTCAAATCCTCAAACATTTTAAAATTCATTATATGCAAATTTTTCAGCAGCATCTCGTACTCTCCTTTACAACTCTTTGCCCTTTAATTATTTCCACATATTTGTATATTAACACAATGTATAAAGTACCACAACAGATACCTTTTTCCAATCCCAGTACAGAGATCTTATATTGTCAAAATCATCTTTTACTGCCTTACGAAATATCATTTGTTCCAATCCCCTTACTCATGCAGCTCCAGCGGCAGTCCGTCCGGGTCATGAAAAAACGTCATCTTCTTGCCGGTAAAATCATCCACACGGATCGGCTCACATTCGATTCCGACCTCCGCCAGCTCTTTCACCGTCTGCTCCACGCTCTCCACACAGAAAGCAAGATGACGCAAACCACAAGCCTCCGGACGGCTCACCCGCTTCGGTGGATTTGGTTCTGCAAAGATCTCCAGCTCCGTGTGCTCATCCACACACAGATCCAGCTTCCAGTCCCTGCGCTCCGGACGATAGTTTTCTCTGATAACGGAGAAGCCAAGCTTGTTTACGTAGAAATCCTTTGCGGATTCGTAGTTGGATACGATGATGGCGATGTGGTGTATTTTTGACAGGTTCATTTTTTTCTACTCCTTTTTAGTTTGTCTTATTTTCGTTATAAACTATATAGCGGTTTTTAAAATATACCGTGTGTGCTTTAGCTCTGAAGGAGCATGTGTTTCACACACGGCATTATTTTTATTTCAGTTTTTCACACATGTTTTAGTATATCATAAATCTGCAAATAAACCAGCCTTATACACGTATTTTTTACTCCACTGTAACACTCTTTGCAAGATTTCTCGGCTTATCGACATCCAGACCCTTTGCAACAGAAACATAATAGCCCAGAAGCTGCAGAGGAATCACTGCCAGACTGCCCACGAAATGCTCATCTACCTTCGGCACATACACAGTGAAGTTCACCTGATCCTCAATCTCGTATTTGCCATATGTAGTCAGCCCCATCAGGTAAGATCCGCGGCTCTTGCATTCTAACATATTGCTTACAGTCTTCTCATACAGTCCGCTCTGAGTCAATACACCAATGACCAACGTTCCCTGCTCGATCAGACTGATCGTGCCATGTTTCAGCTCACCTGCTGCGTATGCTTCAGAATGGATATAGCTGATTTCCTTCAACTTCAAACTGCCCTCCAGGCAAACTGCATAGTCAATACCACGGCCCACAAAGAATACATCATGGGCATTGGCATACTTAGCAGCAAACCACTGGATACGTTCTTTATCTTCCAGGACCTTCTGCATCTTCGCCGGAATGGTCTGCAGCTCAGAAATATAGTAACCATACTGCTCGTCTGTGATCTTTCCTCTGACTTTTGCAAACTGAACAGCCAGGCAGTACATAGCCACAAGCTGTGCGCTGTATGCCTTGGTCGTAGCAACAGAGATCTCCGGACCAGCAAGTGTGTAGAACACCTTATCTGCTTCACGGGCAATACTGCTACCAACCACATTGACGATCGCCATCGTAGCGATACCCTTTTCCTTTGCAAGCCGCAGTGCTGCCAGTGTATCTGCTGTTTCACCAGACTGGCTGACAACGATCACTAGGGCTTTCTGATTAACTGGCATTTTACGATAGCGGAACTCCGACGCAAGCTCCACACGTACCGGGATATCTGCCATATCCTCCAGTACATATTGAGCAGCCATACCAACATGCCATGCAGAACCGCAGGCAACAATATAAATCTGCTCAAAGCTCTTAATCTCGTCCTCATTGATTTCCACACTGGACAGGTCGATCACACCATTCCTGATCACAGAATTAAGGGTATCCTGGACAGCCTTCGGCTGCTCGTGGATTTCTTTCATCATGAAATGCTCAAAACCGCCCTTTTCAGCAGCCTCCGCATCCCACTTGATTTCTGTAGTCTGCTTCTCGATCTCGTCACCGTTCAGATCATAAAAATGAGCTTCGCCCGGTGTCAGCTTTGCAAACTCAAGATTCCCGATATAATATACATTTCTCGTATATTTCAGGATTGCCGGTACATCGGAAGCCACATAGGTCTCACCATCTGCGATACCAATGATCATCGGACTGTCCTTACGAGCCACCCAGATCTCGCCCGGATAGTCACGAAACATCAGCTCAAGAGCATAAGAACCTCGAACACGGACCATTGTCTTCGCAATGGCATCAATGGGACCAAGGTTGTACTTTTTATAATAGTAATCAACCAGCTTAACAACCACTTCTGTATCGGTCTGACTATAAAAAGTGTAGCCATGCTTCAGCAACTTCTCTTTCAATTCTGTGTAATTCTCAATGATACCGTTATGTACACCAACGACCTCAGACTCCACAGCACCGGAACCTGATTTACTGCAGTTACCAGAAACATGAGGATGTGCATTGATCTGGCTGGGCTCACCATGGGTAGCCCAGCGGGTATGTCCAATACCACAGGCTCCTTTTAACGCTTTGCCTGCATCTGTTTTCTCGACCAGATTCGTCAGACGGCCCTTTGCCTTCACGACCTCTGCCAGCGCCTCTCCATCACGGACAGCCAGTCCAGCTGAGTCATATCCTCTATATTCCAGTTTCGACAGACCGTCCAGCAGGATCGGTGCTGCCGGACGCTTTCCTGTAAAACCAACGATTCCACACATAGGTTTATCCCTCCCGTTATTTAAATCTCTCGTCTAATATACGTAAGTGCCCCAAAACATGGCGTAGTGTAAAATAACAGATTTTCTGTTATGATATCTACATCATTTTTTGAGGCACTTACGTATAATTGCGCATAATCCATCGATAGATTTGCGCATATTTGTTCTTCCACAAACAATGAATATGCGGGATGCCCCTTCCGCAATACGCTTCATCATAGCTTTTTCATTGTCTGTAGAAGCTTCAGAAGTATATTAGGCTGAAAACCTTCTGGAATATAAAGTTTCATACCCTGAAAATAGATCATCAGACGGTTATCTGTGGACATGTTTCTGTTCTGCGCATTATGAGAATAAGCAGAATTCGTTAAACGCAGGACTTCACCAAAGGCTGTAACAGCTCCCTGATTTGTTCTTGCCATATGTGCAGCCTCCTTCGATATACTTTTTACGAATAAAATATATCAGGAAAATCTCCGATGGTCACTACGCCATGTTTTGAGGCACTTACCAACAGTCTCCTGCTTCTCCGCAATCTGGGATGCGTAGTCTTTAGTGGTATTGGTTTTTGGACGGTTCTTGCTGCCTTTCGTTCTGGGCATATGTGATAACCTCTTTCCTTCTATAGTTGTTTAAGTATAGCACTGTGTGTATGAGGACAATATTGTCCCGCGTCGAATTATAATTCTTACCTACTGCAGTTAAGCGTCGAATTATTTTCGACACATTCTTCTCCATGTATCTTTTAACGTGCTGTAGTTTACGGCACGTTTTTATCTGTTTTTCTTGACCAAATAGTCCTTGAATCATATAGTGTTACTGTAACTAAAAAAAGGAAAAAAACAGCCCCTATGGAAGCATCTATCCATATCTTTTACAGCCTTCTTTAATATGTCACCATATGCATTTGCATAAATATTGTTGAAGTCCTTAATAATACGCTTTTTCCATTTTTCACCATAAACAAAGTATCGAAGCATTTCTTTTCCTTCATTCAACTCCACAAATAAATCCGAAATATATTTCCTGCTTTTTTTCAATCCGCCAATTGTCGACTTTGTTACCTTATGAGTTTACGAAGATTTTCTTGATGACACTCTTTATCCTATTTACAATCCTTTTTTTTGAATAGTAGTATTTATCAAACGCAATATATCCTTTATTTATAAGAGCATCTATCTCTTCTCTTATTACATATTCATTAGGTGTATCTATATACTTATTATTCTTATACTCTGGAAAATTTGTATTCATATAGGAAATCAACTGTTCGGCTGCTGTAGCGTTACATTCAATGAATGAGATCCGACAGCAAGAATAATACAGGACATGCTGAATTGCCAGCCATTCGATTTCACTATGATACTTATCAAGCAGATTGTTATCCTTATAATAACTCATAATAAAATCGAAAGCCGGCAAGATATTCAGGATTCGGTTAACATCCTTACTATGCATTGTACTGCTTTTGTGCTGAACATAAAAATACAGTTTTTCCTGAATGACCCCGATACTTTTCGCTTCTGAAACAAGGCATGGTGCTAACGATAAATCTTCGTAAAAAATCCTCGATGGAAATCTAAGCTGTTTATTCCTAAAGATGGATGCCTTATAAACCTTTCGACAAGGCGATGGCTGCTGATATACATACTCCACAAGAGACATGGTACTGTAATCTCCCAAATAAGCTACATCAGCGCATTCGACAAGCTTTTTTTCCTTTATTGTTTCCCACTGAAAAAAAAGCAGATCATTATTGTATTTACCGGTATACGTATCTATTATCTCCAACATATTCGGTACAACAAAATCATCTCCATCTACAAAAAGGATATACTCGCCTTGTGCCAGCTCAATACCATGATTTCTTGCACCTCCCTGACCAGTATTTTTCTGATGTATGACCTTAACTATTCCCGGATATTTGCTCTGATACGAATCGGCAATATTTCCACTTGCATCCGGTGAACCGTCATCTACTATTATAATTTCAAACAGTCTATATGTTTGCGCCAACAAGGAATCAATACACTTTGAGATATACTTTTCAACATTATAGACCGGAACAATAAAACTGTATTTTACTTTCATATCCTTATTTCCTCTGTAGTTTTTTTACCCCATACATTACCATTTCATTTCTAAAAATAATCATGCAAGCACAATATCCTATAACACCTACACACACTTCAAGAAACAGAAGCAGCACTGTGTTACAGCTGAGTCTATCCAACAAGTATATCGTCAGTGCCATAAACGTGCAGGATGCAACCGATTGAATACAAGTTTTAAATACCCTGCGATGATCCAGCTTTGGCTTCACATACATCCATTCTATCGCAAATACGACCAGCTCTGAAATAAGTGTCGTAAATGCTGCTCCATTGTGTTTCCATACCGGAATCATAAACAGATTTAAAACCACATTAATAAATGCGGATACCGTGCTGCCAATTAGCAGTATCTTATCAAACGCTCCCGGCACAATATAGATATAAGTCATGTAAGAAGCAAGTGCTGCTGCAAGCACAGAAAGTGCCAGAATCTTTAATGCAGAAACGCCCTCAATGTATTCGGCTCCAGCAACAATGAGTACAACTTTTTCAGAAGTCAGATAGATTCCCACCGCCATTGGTATAACTATAATCAATATCATTTTCAAGATCGTCTCTGAAAGTACATGTTGAGATTCATCCTCATCCTGACCGCTTAGTATACAGACCCTTGGCATGACAACAACTAAAATCGATGTAAAAATATTCTTAAGTATGTTGTAAATCTTAACAGCGACTGCATATATCCCCACATAGTAGTCCCCACTGAGCAACCCTAACATGGTTTGATCAGAGTTTACAAAAATAGTCGTCGTCAAATTTGAAAAAAAGAAAAAGAGCAACGGTCTCAGATGTTTCTTCAATTCAACATTCTTTGTCAGTCGAACACGAACATACTTCTTACTGTGCAAATAATTACATACATATCCGCCTACACCAGCCAGCACACAGATGAAGGCATAAACATACAAGCCGTTCTCTGATTTGACAAAGGCAAACATCAGGATGATGGACAAGATCTGAAATACAAGGGATCTGATTGTTATATAAGCAAAATCTTCATAAACCGAGTTTAACCATTCAATTCCAACTGCATTTCCTATCAGGGACAACGACTGAATATAAATAAGGTATTTATACGGTTCGATATTTCTCATGCCGCATAAAACAATCATAATCACATACGATAATAATGTAGTAATCACTCCAATCGTGAACATCTGATTTACAAATACATTTTCCTGCTCCCTGGAATTACGCAGCCTTGCCCCTTCCCTTATAGCATATGAACTGATTCCAAAGGCTGATATCAGTGTTAAATATCCGATAATGGAAGAAGCAAAATTGTATTTGCCAAGATTTTCGACTCCGAGAACACGGGTTACATAGGGATATGTTATCAGTGGGAATGCCATGTTCATAAATGTGCGAAACATATTCAGAATTACATTTATCGATAATGACTTACCCTTTTGATGCTTATTTCCCTGCATTCTTCTTACCATTTCCCATAATCTTGTGCATCGCAAATGTAAAAGTTCCTCTTATGCCCTTCGTTCTCAGATGCATTTTGATCCTGTAGGGCTTACAAATCACCCCACCTATTCTTTCACCTTTTTCCTTGCCAAACTTCCTCACCAGATTCTGCGTAATTAATCTGGCTTTCTTTTCCTCTGGTGTCAGCCATGAGGCGTGGAAATGATGAATAGAATGCGTGTTTTCCGTTGGATTAAACACAGCACTGTTTGTATCAATGGGGCAAAACCAGTCCGACGGATAAATCACCATGTCTTCTATTACTTGAAACTGATTGTTAAGCTTCAAACCGTGTTTAAGAAGAAATTCCACATTTAATGTCGGGCTTGGTGTCGTATCATAATTACCTTCACCTAACTTAAATTTTCGGTCTCCGTATATCTCTTCCATCATTTCCTTAATCAACGGAAAATTCTTTTCTGCTCCATAACCTAATCCCTGATTGACAACTTCTCCTCCAACTTCAAATCCCATATAGGCTTTGTTCTCAAGAAGTTCATCAATATTCTTTACCAACTCCACATCTGTATCCAGATAGATACCACCATGCTCATATACAATATCCAGCCTTGCATAATCCGGTACAAACCCCCACTTTTTAGCCTCGTATGCTTCTCGCATATACGAATTTTTCTTATAATCGTAATTGGATTCATCCCACCGGATAATCTTATAGTCTGGACAATTCTTTTTCCAGCTTTCGATGCATTTTTTATCATGCTCAGGTATCTCATTCCCACCAAACCAACAATAATGAATAATCTTTGGAATCATACGTTTTTCCTCCTTCCAATCTCTCTATTTTCAATGATATTCTTACTCCTTGCAGCAATCGCAAATATAATATAGAAATACGAATGATAACTGTATATCTCCGTAATACACATGATCATCATTGCAAAACATACGGCTGCAATCAAGTTCCTTGCCAAAATATTCTTACACTCGTTTAATCCTCTCAGCTGAAAATGAAAAGTGAGATACATCAATATCGTTCCTATGATACCTGTATCATGAACCATTTGAAGCAACTGATCGTGTGACTCGGTAATAATCGTATACCACTGCCATTTAACCCAGAGGGATACATTATAAAATCCATATCCCCACAGTTGATGGTTTACATCATCATTCTGTATCATCGAAATGCCGTATTTCCATAATTCATATCGTCCACTAAATGTAATGTCTTTTGAAAAAGCAAGACCGATCAACGCTGAAAACCGCGTCTGAATATCAAAAAAAAGTATTCCGATAGTCAAAGCCACCGATACTCCGATAATTACAGAAGGCTGCAGTAATTTTAAGAGTCGTTTTAAATGAGGTTTCTTCGCGGCCCATATAAACATGGCAATGATTGCTATTCCAATAACAGCAGTGGATATTTTAAGCAGGATGATTATTATGACCGATAATGCAATTCCTATATAATATCTTTCTTTTTTTATTTCTTTTCTTAACAATAAGGTTAGCAGTAAGAACGCAATGATTGGCTCTGTTGCTCGTGTTTTTATTCCCAGCCAATAGATACTGATCAGTCCTACCTTGTATAACGGAAATGAGATCAGCTCTAAGGCGATCATACAAAACAGATAGTTCCAAAAAAATTTAAGTTCTCGTCTTTCCGCCTCAACGAAAAACACGTCCAAAAAATGAACTAAAAACAAGAACGAAATTACGGTTTCAACAGCCAGTACCGGATTTGCCCTTTCTGCGCTAGAATTAATCAGAATAACTGCAATCTCAATGAAGCAAAAGAATGTCCATAGCCATAAATACCGATTCCACTTTCGCCACCTGGCAACCGATGACAAAGCAACTATAACCCAGACCACAAACTGTATTATTCTGAATATATAATTAAACGGCTCTCTGTTCCATAACATGAGCGGCTGAAAAAATGTTACAAAAAAGCAGAGCAGCATATATTTGTCATGATATACCGATTTAGTTGTAAGACTCTTCATTTCTTTCCCTCCTAAGTATATCATTATAAAGGTTTACTGGACTATAGCGTCCATCATACTGATAATCCGGCATCGTATTATTCTCTATAAAATCTATCAGTTCATCATCAATCTCAGAATATATCTTTATATATCGCGGATTGTAGAATTCACACTCTTTTATATCTACATTATTTGTAATTAGTTTTTTGTTATAACATATCGTTTCATAGGTTCTGAATGTAAATCCACGCTGCCCTTTCTGAAGAACCTCAACTATACAGTCTGACATGTCAACAACACGCAAAACCTCGGCATAATCCATCGCATGATTATAAATCACATTACTGAGCGGGCAACGTTCTTCTCTCTTTACTCCGTTTATATAGAAAATGCTCTTCATCTGTTCAAATATTGCAGCTATTGCATGAAGTTCCGGGAGTCTGTTCTTCGCTGCACCCACATAGGATACCTTCCAATTGCTGCAATGATGATTATTTGTTATATTCCTTTTTGAATATACAGCGTTAGTGAAATTAAACCCATATTCACTGGCATCATCCTTGTCAACTGTGTAGACTAGGTCAAAATAATCCTCTTTAACTAACTGCAGAGCATATTCCGTTTCACGCGAGGAAATCATAGGATTTAAAAACAAAAGATGAAGCTTAATATGTTTCTCTCGTAGTTTCTTTAACGCTGACCTGTCGTATCCTCGTACTGAGGTGTCCGTGAATAGCCATCGCTTAACACCAACTTCAACATTACAGACAAAATCATATTTATCCCATAAACCTTTTAATGGCAGGTTAATAATTGAATTTACTCTCCAGCTGTGGTGAAACCTGCACAGTTTCTCAGCGAATCTTGATTTTATGCCCGACCATCTTTTTTGAGGAGTCGTCAATTCAACATTATCCATATCTAATATATCTGAGAAACATATTTCCCAGAAATCCGAATCTTCCAGACACACAATTGTATCAGGATGATTGCTCTTGCATATATCACTACTTATCAATTCGATATCCTTCCTCTTAATGATTTGGGCGTTTACACATTCTTTCCCCGACCTCTATCGCCTTGCCTGAAAAATCAACAGCAGCTCACATAGTGCCACATATTTTTTCTTCGCCGCCCAAATAAATATTCTTCTCATGAAATTCTATTTGTATTTTTTGCAAATCAACTCATAGAACACTTTATCGTTGATGATTTCCCGTATTTGTTCGTTCCCGATAGGTTTCGGATTGACTCCTGCTTTAACGCTGCTATTGTAAATGAAAGGTATGGACCAATAAGTCTTACTTTTATCTCATTGGAATAGTTTTTCTTTTCGCATAACTGTATAGAACTTAAATAGAATTCCTTATATATAGGTAGGACAACCGTCACCTTAGGATTATACATTCCAATCACTCCCTCCACTTTATTCTTTCAATGCTTCCTCAACAAATGCATCATAACTGTCATATATTGCCGGATGTTTCCTCATATACTCAATTGATTCCTCAGGATTTTTGCATACATCCAGTGCGCTTTGAAATTCTCTGCATTTATCTACATTCGTAAATAGCATAAAATACTCTCCTACGGCGTATTTATCTGGTTTCTGTTTATATTTATGATAATACTCTCTTACCAATTCAACTGCCTCACAGTTCTGCAGCGCTGTTCGTTTATTTATAAAGTCTTCAATACTGCTTATTCTTCTGGCCGGATTTCCTACGTATACTGAATTTGGCTGACAATCCTTTGTAACAACACTTCCGGCTCCGATAATCACATTCTCTCCTATCGAGACATTCCGGCAAATGATGCTGTTCATTCCTATAAACACATTATTACCAATTTCCACTCGTCCGGAAGCTCCGAGCACTGCCCCCCCCATAGTCTTTGGGACGGACCATGCGAAATCATGAGAAAGAATCTTACATCCTTCTGTGATCCTCACATGATTTCCTATTGATATCATCCACGGATATATTTCATCTACCGTTATTTTGCTTGGAACAAAGAAAGTAACATCCTCTCCTATTCTTACACCTCTGCTGCGAAGATATTTTGTAAATGTCTCTGAGGAATATCTCTTTCCAAGTACTATGCGCTTTACTAATTCTTTGATCATCATTCCATACTCTTTCTCATCTCTGTTAATTTATTTGCTTTTATCTTTTATACTTTATTTCGAACGGAAAATAGATGATTGCAGTTTGCGATCTTAAACATTTTGGATGAATCCCTCGTTGAATCTTCTTTTTCAATGAATCTCTGTATCCTAATACATTTGACGAATGAATTCTATACGATACCCATTCCCTTGTATCTATGATTGCCTTTCCACCGTATGCAACGCATATACAATTTGTCCAGCTGTCATGCATATCTATCATACCCATGGGTGTTTTCTTTAAAAGCTTCAAAAGGCTTTCATTAAAAACCATACAGCATCCATTGGAGGTTCCAAAAATCATTAAAATTGATTCATGACTATTTGCCCGTTCCTCAGAACAGTACACCCCCCGTTTCATTTCCGAATTTTCGTAATCCGCATGCCTATAAACAGGGAACATCTGTTATGCCAATCTTCATCAGGAGTGATCTCAACGGTGCTGCAAATAATGTGTTCATCAGAAAAATCGGCATCGTATATTTTGCAAGGAAGTTCACACCTCTACCAAATCTTCTTTCATCCATTACTTCGTTTCCATCTGCTGTGCGATATCAGCATCCACGATTTCCTCGCCGGTCTTATGCTTCAGCTGCTCCTTGGATGCTTCACTAAGACCGTTATTGATCACACAGTTCATATCGCAGGTGCTGCACTTGTCCAGTTCTTCCTTGGTGACTTTGCCATCACGGTAATCACGGCAGATCTTCAGTTCATACATGCTGTACGGATGCTTAGTGAACAGAGCCTTGAACTTGTGAACCAGAACCCAGGTAGCAGGCTTCCAGATATACTTATGCATCGCCGGAGAAACAGAACCGATCATCCAGCAGTCACGGTCGCAGCAACGAACCTTCGCACGAACCTTCTCTGCCTCCGGGCTGCTCCACAGTTCATCCCAAGTCTGGTTGTTCAGGTTACCCATAACCTCTTTGTCCTTAGTACCATTGCAAGGCATGACATCGCCATACGGGTCGATAAAGAAAGTATCAAAGCTCATATCACAAGGCAGCAGGCGCTTCTGACCGTAGATGTAGTTGATCAGGCCGTGGTTGAAGTAGGCACGAAACCACTTCTTCGGGCTGTTGCTGCGCAGCAGCTCATTGATTAGATTCTCGAAGTTCTTTGCAACCATTGGACGGTCATGGATGATGTTCTTTGCCTCAACGAAGTAGAAGCTATTGTGCAGAGAAGCAGTTGCAAACTCCATGCCCATCTCATCGGAAATCTTGTACAGAGGAACCAGATCAGGAGCGTTCTTGTCCTGAACGGTCATTCCGAAGCCAACGTCCTTCATGCCCATTTCACGAAGAATTTTTAGTGTGCCATACCCCTTTACATATCCGTCTTGAAGGCCACGAATCTCATTGTTGGTCTGCTCCAGACCCTCAATGGAAATACGGATACCGATCTGCGGGAACTCCTTGCACAGATCAACGATACGATCTGTGAAGAAACCGTTGGTCGAAATAACGATACGGTCGGACTTTTTATACAGCTCACGCACGATATCCTTCAGGTCAGTACGGATAAACGGCTCGCCGCCGGTGATGTTTGTGAAGTACATCTTCGGCAGTTTCTTGATGGTCTCGATGCTGATTTCTTCTTCCGGCTTGGAAGGTGCTTTATAACGGTTACACATAGAGCAACGAGCGTTGCAGCGATAAGTGACGATAACCGTACCATTTAACTTCTTTTCTTCAGACATGATTAACTCTCCTATTGTTTATTCTTTCTTTTACGATAGATTCGATTTTATTTAAGAACCCCTTAGCACATACCGCGAACACGACCGAGCCGCAGATGACCGCAACCACTGTGGAGATATATGCAAATAAGCCCTTACCAAACAGATGAATAAGATGCAATTATTCAAGCACACGATAAATTACCATGTGGCACAGATAGATCTCGAAGCATATGCCACCGAGGAATTTGGCGACTGGATTGACCTGTCCCCCTCGATTGCATCCGAGGGTATAGGCCAACGCTGCTACGCAGAAGAATAGCATTGTGATTGTAGAGCTACCTAACACAAAATAAGCAACTGTGGTTGCTAGCAGAATCACATCGGCGACCGCCTTGTGTTTCTGCGCAAATTCAGCAAGCTCTTTCCAGTAAAGGAAGATCAAGCCGCCTGCGATAAAATAAACTGCACAATACAAAATATTTGTTCTTGCGCTAAAGTTGACCGAGGCTCTATCCGCAATGTGAGTCTCGTCAAAGAAATAGCTGACGCACACGAAGTTGTAAATCAATGCACAGCCAAATGCGATCCATGCTCGTTTTTTGTTTTCCAAAAGGAAACAAACAAATGTGATTGACATCTTACCGTTCGCAGTAGCTTGGTAAAAAGCAATCAAGCCTGCCGGTGCTTCTGTATCCAATGGCATCACAACCAGCTGTGACTGGCACATGAATTCAAGGAACTCCTTTTCAGGAATATCTGATTTCACAACCATATTGCTGCTGAAGCTATCCTTGTGTTGTTCCCACTTATCTTTCGGTATAACACAGTTGAAAGTGACTTCCGGCATTACTTTTGCAATCTCAATCAGGAAATCCCAATTGCGTCCATTCCGTCCACTACAAAACACTGTGTTCGGATTCATATCGCCTTTATAATCAAAGCTGTACCCGCCGTGATAAATATCATAGAGCAGGACATACTTCTTATGAAGTCCCAGCATCTCATTCAAGTGTTCACCGTATTTCCGGGAGGTTACTGTTGCCTGGACATCTTTCGACTTCAACGCCGGTTTATACAAGAATTTTGCCAGCTTGTTTTTTGTTGTATTCTTATCCTTAAGCAGGATATTCACGGTGATAATCTTTCGCCTTTTGGACTGTACCTTGCACAGCCACCAGCACAGAACCGCCATGAAATCGTACCAGAAGATGATTGTGTCACCATCTGCCGACTTCTTGATGATTTCTTTACAGACCGACAGCATTTCTTTCGTGGAGTTACATTTTTGTTCAGGATAAACATGCTGAATTACGGCTGTTTCATACTCCTTCAAAAATGTCATATTCTGCTTATCTGCCGGATTATCAAATAACATATAAATTGCCATATCATTCCTCTTTCTCAAAAGAAAACGACATGACCTGTTATCATCTCACGCTGTCAAATGTTCTTTGACCATCTCTGGTAAAGGATCACACTTGGCAATACTGCGCATAATGCCAGCCCTTTATTTGGAGCCTTTGCAATAAGATGTTCTTCCCCTGCAAATTTCCCATAGACAAGATACTGCATTGCGCCCTTCAGCCGATATTTCAAATTCAGCTCCGGTCTCATGAACTCTTTTGCTCGTTCCATACAACCGTATGGAGACTTGATATTGTTTTTTCGCCTATTCTTTGTCAGACCGTCATCCAAATAATTGCCCACATAGATTGCCTTGTTGATGTGAACCATCTGATACTTTAATGCCATTCGTATCCACACAAGGTCTTCTCCCAGAAACTTTTCATTTTTGTACTCTGGAAACGGGAATTCTTTTAAGCATCTTGTGTAGAAAATCTCTGCCTTGTCCGCCTGTGTATCGTTCGCATTGATTCGGCACTCAATATAGGTTTCTATCTTTTCATCCGGAACAAATAGCTTTCCGTTGATTTTTCCATCCGGATATTGTCTAAGAAAAGAATATCCACATAGCCTATCCTGCATTCCATATTTTCTATGGTATTCAAGAACCGTCTCAATTGCATTTGGCACAAGAGCATCATCTGAATCAACAATAAATGTGAGTTCTGAAATTATCTGCTGTACACCAGCATTAAGTGCTGTGTGCTTGCCACCGTTTTCTTTATATATGTACCGTATCGGAAAATCTGCCGTTTGCTTCATTTCTTCAACGATGCTTCTTGTATTATCGGTACTTCCATCATCGACCAGAAGCCACTCAAAATCTTTTACGGTTTGCTTCTGTAATGATCCATATAAGTTATTCAGTGTCCCCCCCCGATTAAATGTGGGGGTTAATACAGTAATCGTCATGTTCATTCCTCTTTATGTTCCATCAGCTGTTATTTTTACTGATAAACTCTCATAATTTTCTCGTAATACTCATCGATGGTATCGAAACTGATGCCCTTGCAATTTCTTCTATACTCATCGCACAGCTTCTTATCGCCCCAGAGCTTCTGAATCTTACTCTTCAGCTCTTCCGAACTACCACTCTTAAACAGCTCACCAGTCTTGCCAACCTGAATCAACTCCGGGATACCACCAATGTTCGCACCCAACACCGGCGTGCCGTACATCTGGGATTCCATCACGGAGAACGGGCAGTTCTCATACCACTCAGACGGATAAATGGAGAACCGCGCCTCACGAATCAACTTCTCCAGTGCCTCGCCATTCTGGAACCCAACATTCTTGATGTTACTTACACCTTTGATGCCCTCTTCCAACGGACCGGTACCGGCAAAGATAAACTGCACATCTGGCAGTTCCTTGCAGGCCTTGATGAGTGTGCCGATGCCCTTTTCCTCGGAGAACCGGCCGAAGTAGAGGACGTAATCCTTCTTCTCCGTTTCTTTCCACTCCACCTTATCGATGAAGTTGTGCAACACCACAGTCTTCGTTGCAAACAGCGGGTTGCTGTCCATCTTGGTCTTCATGAACTCCGAGCAACAGATCATGGTGTCAATGTATCTGTAAATCCCTTTCCACTTCCAGAACTCGGCCTCCATCATGCCGATAACCGACTTCGCCGTGGAACCGTGGATGCACTTGCCTTTCATGCAGTTCACGAAATGGCCGCCGAGGCACTTCTCACAGTTCTGATGCGTGTTCGGATTGTTCAGCATGTGGTTCGGGCAGACCAGCTGGTAGTCATGTGCCGTGAAGATGATCTTACAATCCCTTCCGGTCTCCTTGCGCCACTTAACGATTTCCAGAATAATGGAAGGTGTCAGCTGGTAGTTAAAATTGTTCAGGTGACAGACATCCGGCTTGAAGTCGTCCAGAACTTTCCGCAGCTGCACTCTTGCTTCCTTGCTGTAGATAGTTTTGATCGGGTAGGTCAGCTTGCTCAGTTTGCTGCCACCGTGGAAGTCCATATCAGATGTATAAGCATTGACACGGTTGCCCACGCAGCGGCCTTCGTGCTCCATACCGAAGTACTGAACCTCGTGTCCGTGCTGCTCCAGTGCCTCACCCAATTTGAATATATACGTCTCACTCCCGCCGTTTCGGTGCAGAAATTTATTCAAAATCAGCGTCCTCACGTTGTATTTCTCCTTATTCTATGTTCTATTTCACTACCTCTGTTCAGATGAAGCACTTCCAATGTGTTGTTCATAAACCAGAGTGCTCCATACAAACACAGGTAGTGATACTGAAAGTTCTTATGATAAAATCATCTGCTGTTACTGAACCTAGATAGCGAGATAAAAACTGCTCTCGCAGCTCCACCCATCTCTCAAAAAGTGCCGTAAATACGCCATTTTCCGGTGTTTTCACTATGTACATCTCACTACCTGCGTTCGGTTAGAGGAGGTTATTTATTATCAATACTTTCATCAATTACTCTCTCCTATACAACTTCATCGTTTCTTCTACAACATCATTCCAGTTGTATTTCTCACAGATAAAGTCAGTTGCCTTCAGCTTCATCTTTATAACCTTTTCAGAATGGTCACTGGCATCTTGTATTTTTTTTCTAAGGTCATTTACATCCGATTTATTGAAGACCAAAGCTTTATCTTCTACAACCTCTGCACACTCTGGAATGTCTGAAACCAAACAGCAATTTCCATAACTCATGGCTTCCAACAGACTTAAAGGCATTCCTTCCAAATCGGAAGGCAACGTGTAAATATAGGCATTGCTGTACAACTCATCCAACATCCGCCCCTGAACAAATCCAGTAAAGATAATCCTTTCATCGTCTCTTGCCAACTCGTTCAATTCTTTCATAAAAGAATCTGTGTCACTGGAACCACCAGCGATAACCAGTTTTTTATCTGTCTTAACATCCTTAAATGCTTCAATCAGATACCGAATCCCCTTCTCAGGTACCAACCGGCCAAGAAAGAGAAAATATGAATCTTTTGTAAGACCATATTTTTCTGTAATGATTTCTGCGATTTTAATAGCTGGACGATTCACTCCATTAGGAATAAAATGTGTTTTTCTACCATATGTTTCCTGAAAATAATTCTGAACACCCTTGCTCAGAACGATTATTTCATCAGCATATTTCACTGCATTTCGTTCTCCCTGGCGGATAAATTTTGAACCAAATCCATTTTTCCATTTTTCTCTTTGCCAATCGATTCCATGTATGGTTACTACAACTTTTTTTCCGAATAATTTGGGCAACCACGCAAAAAATGCTGGTCCTTCAGCATGAATATGTACTACGTCGTATCTTCCAAATGCACAGCATAGAGCCGCAAAAAAAGAAGAACTAACTGCTGCCAGTCCCTTTTTTTCAATAGTGGGAACTGTCTTCAGTTTTATCCCCTTATATTCGTTTTTAATTTTTGCATCATATTCTGCGCCGCTTACATGATGACCGGCTCTGTTGTAACAAACAACTGTATGTCCGTCTCTCACCAGACGGGTACACAGTTCTTCCACAACAATTTCCACGCCACCTTCCCGACTGGGTATTCTCTTATGCCCAAACATCGCTATCCGCAGCGGCTCTTTAATCTTTTTTCTTCTCAATACTTTCCATCCTTACAGAAGATGCCCGTATCTTCTTACTAGTATTTTTAATCAATCCTATATATTCACATTTTTATAACTTCGAATACACCCCGCACCATAAGGGCACAGTTCTTCGGCGACGCCTGCGTTGGGCCGCCTGGCGGTATTCAACCAGAAAGGAGGCGTCACTGGCGCTTCCTCTCTTGCTGATCACTCAGCATTTATATATAAGAGGCATTCCTGCCGCTTATTAACTTGGTTTGTTGTTTTTCCGGAAGCTTTCCTGGCATTTGCGGCCCAGGTTTCGGGCGCCGTTCAGGAAGCGGTTGACCTGATGGCCGTTCTGGCAGATGAATACGCTGCCCTGTTTTTTTCCGGTGGCTCCGCAGATGGAACATTGCTTTTCTGTTCCGTCGGCGCGCAGCTCTAGTACCAGGATTCCTTCTGCCCAGGCTTTGTATTTCAGATAATTCCGGATGCGGATACTTAAGTGAAGGGGCGAATAGTTGCCACTCCTGTACATGGATATCCTAGAAAAATCTTCATCATACTCCGGCAGTACCAGTATCCCGGTGTGTTTTTCTTTGCAGAAATCTATGATCTCCTTACTGACCTGATGTGCATAATGTTCATTCAGGTGCTTGAGATGCATGTAATATTTCCTGTTTGGCTGACTGACGTTGTCTTTATCGGTAAATGCCCTGGATGCTTCTACTTTTTTCATCAAAGCTTTGCAATGATGTCGGTATGCATTTCCACCTCTGCAGTTTTTTACAGCCAGCTGCCTGGATCCTTCATCCAGAACTGTGCATACTGCAAAGCTGTCCGTATTGGTAAAGCGTACGCTGCATACTCTGGCGCCTTCCTGCATTCGTTCCTTTGCTGTCCGGGCATCGGAGTTTTCCTGCTTGACAGGTACATGGAACATGAGCCATTTTTCCTCATGGACCAGTGTTGGGGAAAGGATCGCTGCTTCCTTGGGGAAGGGGCGTCCTGTAAGTCCGCAGAGTACCCAGATCCATTTCTTTCCGTTCCAGAGCTTCAGCACTACGGAGGTGTCTGTCAGATCTTTGTACATTCCCTTGAAAAAGGTGATGTTGGCATCGATCTTTTCGGGGAAGCTTTCTACGCTTGCTGCGGTCTTTACTGCCATTGCAGCTTTGTTCATGGCAGATCTCCGAAAGTAAACGGGGAGCTTTCCGCCTGGCGGGATGTACTTTGGTTCTCTTCCGTCTCTTCCGGGAACAGTGAGTTTTTCCAGATGTCCCTGGATGGTCAGCAGATTTTCGGCCCAGAGCTCTTCTTTTTCTTTCAGAAGCTCATAGTAAAAGGCTACGGCTTCCCGATACAGGGCTTCTGTTGTTTCGATCATCTGCTTTTCCGGACAAAAGAGCCGCATTTTCCATGTTTTGATACTGTATCCTGTTTTCATGGCATCTCTTTCTGCTGTCAGGTATCGCTTAATATCTTCATTAGTCACAGACCAAAAAAGATATATTTTACAGCCATATGTAAGAATACCATTGATATTTTCCTTTGTCAAGGCGTGCCAAAGACATGAAGCATGCTAATAATGTCGTTTTTTAAGCATCATATGCAGCAGTTTTCTATCAAAAAGTAAATAAACAGTCTGATAATCATCGAAATCTAACATTAGTGGTCACTAAAAGTGGTCACTTTTTTCTTGCGCAAATCCGCGTAAAATCAATACTTTTCAGGCATTTTCCTCTTTTCTTTCCAATTATTAGTGGTCAAAATCGTGGTCAACTGTGCCGGAAAAGCCAGCATTTAACAGTGTTTCAGGCTTTTTTTCGCTAATGAAGATAATAAGCGACACAATTCCCATAATCCACGAGCTGTCCAAGTATGTTTTCTCTTGTACCAGCTCTTTTTTTATGTCTAATCGACATTTCCCTCCCCAAATGCTATACTATACCCGCAGGCCGCGCGATCTGGCTTTTGGCCTGCTAAATTTCTGAAAAGGATTTTTTCTATGGAGAGAATTATTACCTATACAATCTCAACCGGGGAGTCCGGGGAAAATGTTCTTGGATTTCTTCGGAAGAAGGGTTTTTCCAAACATATATTGACTACTATGAAGCGAGCGGAGCAGGCGATCCTGCTGAACGGACAGCCAGCTTTTGGCAGAACGGTCCTGAGGGAGGGGGATGTTCTTCGGATCCTTGTTCCGGAGGAGGCCGGGAACGGATCGGAGCCTTCCATTATTCCGGTGCCGCTGCCTCTGGATATCCTGTATGAGGATGAGGATATCCTTGTGCTGAACAAGCCTGCTGATATGCCTGTGCATCCCTCTGCCGGGAACTACGAGAATACCCTTGCCAACGGTGTTGCCTGGTATTATAAGCAGCAGGGGAAGGCTTTTGTCTACCGCTGCATCAACCGGCTGGACAGGGATACCACCGGGGTGCTGGTGCTGGCCAAGAACCCTCTGAGCGGGGCTCTTCTCTCTGCCCAGATGAAGCAGCGCCAGATCCGACGTACCTATCTTGCACTTACTGACGGGATCCCGCCGGAAAGGGGGACGATCTCCGCTCCTGTTGCGAGAATGGATGCTTCTGTAATCACAAGGGAGGTTAATTTTGAGCGTGGGGAGGCTGCCGTGACTCATTATGAGCGTCTTGCAGTCAGCAATGGATATGCTCTCGTGGAGCTGCATCTGGATACGGGGCGGACTCATCAGATCCGGGTGCATATGAAGTATATCGGCTGTCCGCTGCCGGGGGATTTTCTGTATCATCCGGTTTTTGACCGGATCGGACGCCAGGCCCTACATTCCTTCCAGCTGGAATTTGCACACCCCATCACCGGGGAGCCTATGTGTTTCCTGGCACCTGTGCCTGAGGATTTCCGCAGAGCATTTGCACAGTAAAAAAAATCAGCTGCCCGGTACGTGTTTCCTGCACCAGCAGCTGATTTTTATTATTGTTATTTATTTTTTTTGTAGATCACAAGGAGTCCCTTGAGCAGAAGGTCCTCATCCAGAATGATTTCTTTCTTACAGTGAGAAATGATCTTTTTTGCAAGACCGCCTGTTGCGATCACGGTTGTTTTCTCACCAAGCTCTTCTTCCACCCGGTCTATGATCCCGTCGATGGCTGCTGCGTTGCTGTAGAGCACGCCGCTTTTCATGCATTCGATGGTATTGCGCCCGATCACATGCTTCGGGGCATCGATGCTGATCCCGCTGAGCTGGGATGCTCTGGCTGTCAGTGCATCCAGGGATATTCCGATGCCAGGAAGGATCATTCCGCCAATGTATTGCTTTTTGCTGTTGACAACCGAAACTGTAGTGGCAGTTCCCATATCGATCACAATAAACGGAACCGGATACTCATTTAATCCAGCCACAGCGTCTGCCACAAGATCCGCGCCCAGCTGTCCGGGGTTGTCCATCATGATGTTCAGACCTGTTTTTACTCCGGGTCCCAGGACCATGACTTCTTTTTTGAGGATCTTTTCTGCTGCCAGCTTGGCAATGTTGGTGATCTGCGGGACTACAGATGAAATGATACAGCCTTCTATGTCTGCCTTTTTGATGTGGTAGATTTCCAGTAAGGTTTTTAAGTCTACGGCATATTCCAGTTCTGTTTTTGTTCTTACGGTAGCAAGTCTCTCGATGAAGTATGTTTTTTGATCATCGATGCAGCCCACGACTATGTTGGTATTTCCAATATCAATTGCTAATATCATAATTTTATTTTCCCTGTCTTTATGCTTTTGTCTTCTCACGGCTGATCTGTGCGGATGGGATCAGATGTGCCTTGGAAAGTGCAGCTCCCACTGCTCCTGTGATCACTGTGGAGGAAATCATTTCGCATACTGCGTTGATCCCTACCATGAGACAGCAGCCGATGATGATGTTATGACCGCCCATCAGATTTTTTACATAATCGGTATTTCCGAACAGTCCTACAAGCGCTGACATGAAGAACAGAGTATTCAGGAATGCGGAAAAGAATCCGGTTACTGCACATGCCACATAGGTATTGCTGACCTTTCGCATGCCTTTAAAAATATATCCGAGACAGATACCGTCCAGAAGACGTGGGATGAAGCGCTGGATAAAGGCAAATACCGGATTGATACCGAAAAGCACAACTCCCATTGCACTGGAGCCGCCTACTCCTATGCACTGGAGAAAGCTGGTCAGGCCGAAGATCGCACCTGCCACGGCTCCTCCTACGGGTCCGAGGACGACTGCACTGATGGCTACCGGGATCACGTTAAAGGAAATGGCCAGTGGCCCGATGTTCAGATATCCCAGTGGTGTGTAGGCCATCAGCAGAAGGATTGCTGCCATCAGGCCGAGTAATGTAAGCTGTGCTGTTGTAAATTTGTTGTTTTTCATTTCTTCTCCTCCTTGTTACCGTTCCGCTCTGTGAATATTTCCGGAAATACAGCATTTCCCGGCGTTTTCTGCGGATACAATACGGTGATGGAAAGCGGTGATCTTTTTGTTCCGCTTTTCGTTGTTAAAACCGGCTATCTGACCGGTTCTGTAGCTATGCTTCTGCCTTTGTGGTAAGCAGAAGAATCTTATCCAGGATCTTTAACGCTGCATCCTCCTTGCTCATAAGCGGGAGTGACACTTCTTCGTCCTGTGTGATCAGAGTCAGGACATTGGTATCTCCCTGGAATCCGGCGCCTTCTACCTTCAGGTTGTTGGCTGCCACCATATCCAGGTTTTTCTTCTCAAGCTTGGCTCTGGAATTACGGAGCATGTCTCTGGTCTCCATGGAAAATCCGCAGAGGAACTGGCCCTGCTTTTTGTGCTGGCCCAGATATTTCAGAATGTCGTCTGTCCTCTCGAGTTCTATGGAAGCCTGATCGTCTTTTTTCTTAACCTTGTCTTCGCTGACCTGCTTCGGACGGTAGTCTGCCACTGCGGCAGCCTTGATGATGATATCCTGTTCATCACTTAAACCGGTGACTGCCTCGAACATATCTCTGGCGGATGTCACAGGTACGACCTTCACAAAAAGGGGCGGCTCAATGGCAGTAGGTCCGCTTACCAGCGTAACCTCCGCTCCTCTGAGCATGGCCATTTTTGCAATGGCGTATCCCATCTTTCCGGATGAATGGTTGGTGAGACAGCGGACCGGGTCGATGGCCTCCTGGGTAGGTCCTGCCGTTACCAGGAGCTTTTTGCCGGCAAGGTCTTTCTGGAAGGCGGCTTCCTTCAGGATATATTCCAGAAGGGTTTCCGGCTCCGGCATTTTTCCGGCTCCGGTGTCCCCGCATGCCAGGTAGCCACTGGCCGGTGTGATCACCTCATATCCGTAGGTTTGCAGCTTCCGGATATTGTCCTGCACCACGGGATTCTCATACATGGCGGTATTCATGGCTGGTGCAAGGATCTTCTGACACCTGCAGGCCATTACCGTAGTAGTGAGCATATCGTCCGCAAGGCCGTTGGCCAGCTTTCCGATCACGTTTGCACTGGCCGGTGCGATCATCACAACATCTGCCTTCTTGGCAATGGATACGTGCTCTACCTGGAACTGAAAGTTCCGGTCAAAGGTATCCACCAGGCATTTATTCCCGGTCAGTGTTTCAAATGTGATCGGATTGATAAAGTTCGTTGCATTCTCTGTCATCAGTACATGGACATCTGCATGAAGCTTATGTAATGCACTTGCCAGATATGCGATCTTGTATGCAGCAATACTTCCTGTGATGCCAAGAAGCACTGTTTTCCCTTTCAGCATCCTTCTCCCTCCTATCAGTCAACCATACGGATACTCTCGATCACCGGCTGCTGATCCTTTGCAATGGTTCCGTTGCCGTCTGTCGGCTTGGCATCCTTGCAGATCTGATCTACAATGTCCATCCCGGAGGTCACGTGTCCGAATGCAGCATAGTCGCCATCCAGATGTGTGGAATCGGACTGTACGATAAAGAACTGAGAGCTTGCGCTGTCCGGATCTGTGCTGCGGGCCATGGAAATGGTTCCTCTTACATGAGAAATATCGTTCTTCACTCCATTGCTGGAAAATTCGCCCTTGATGGTGTCCTCTGCTCCGCCGGTTCCGTCTCCGTTTGGATCTCCGCCCTGGATCATAAATCCGTCAATGATCCGGTGGAAGGTCAGACCGTCATAAAAATTGTCCTGTACCAGCTTTACAAAATTTGTGACTGTGATGGGTGCGGTGTCTGCATCCAGCTCTACATCGATCTCGCCATAATCCTTTACGATGATGGCAGCATGATGGGTTCCTGTCAGCTGCTGGCTGGTATCGATCACAGTTGTTCCTGCCATTTGTGCATCCTCGGAACCATCGGAAAATTCTCCGTCTGCGCTGTCTGTATCCTCTGTACTGTCTGCGGAGCTGTCTGCAGAAGCTTCGGTTTCATGTGAGGTGTCCTCTGCATCACCGGAAGCCTCCTGATCATCGGCGCTTTCTTCATGGTCTGAAAAGCCTGCCGCCTCAGCCTCCTCCTCGGATACTGCATTGGCTGCTGTCTCTTCATCTACGCCTGTCTGTCCTTCTGAGGTTTCTTTCTCCAGAGATTCTTCCTTCTGGTCTGCTTTGTCAGAAGTACTGTCTGTGCTTCCGCATCCGGAAAGCATTCCTGCGGTAAGAGCTGTCGCAAATAATACGGCTAAAACCTTACGTTTCATATTTATAAGTCCTCCTTATCAGATCCCGAAAACGCCTGTTCCGGCATTTTCAGGTGAGCTTTTCACTCTCCCCCCTGTAAGCTTTTCTCAGTTTAACATCATCTTTTCATAAAGTCAACTTTGCACGGAACCAGGTGCAGGATTCCCTTTGTTTTGCCTTGTATCTCTTCCGGTTCTCTGCTAAAATCATGTATGGAGCTTATTATGGGCTCCGTACATATAAGTAGAAAGTGAGGAATCAACATGGAAAAGATCACAAGTTTTACCATTGACCATATCAAGCTTCAACCTGGCGTATACGTTTCACGTAAGGATCCGGTTGGAGATCAGGTGATCACTACCTTCGATATCCGTATGACTTCTCCCAATGAGGAGCCTGTTATGAACACAGCCGAGCTTCACGCCATGGAGCATCTGGCAGCTACCTTCCTGCGGAACCATAAGGAGTTTGGCCCGAAGGTCATTTACTGGGGTCCTATGGGCTGCCGTACCGGAAATTATCTTCTTCTTAACGGGGATTATGAATCCAGAGATATCGTTCCGCTGATGATCGAGATGTTTGAATTTATCCGAGATTTTGAGGGTGAGATCCCGGGAGCTTCTCCCAAGGACTGCGGAAATTATCTGGATATGAACCTTGGCATGGCAAAATATCTGGCAAAGAAATTCCTGAACGAAGTTCTCTACGATATCAAGCCGGACCGTCTTGTTTATCCGGAATGATCTGCGGGTACGATCCGCTGGCATGATCCTTGTGTTCTGAACGGACTATATGCCGAAACAAAAAAACAGGCTGCCTGTATCGATGTATTTCATCGGATACAGCTGCCTGTTTTTTATTATATCAAGGAGATATCTGCAATTGAAGCAGGATCAGGATTTCCCTGATCTGGTCAAAACCTGTAGTCTGTGCTCTACTGTGCTGCTTCTGTGGTAGTATCTTCTGCGGTAGTATCTGCTGCCACTGCTCCTACCGGCGGGGTTGTGCTGACGTAATCGCCGGATGCGTAGCAGGTCTGGCCATTATAATCCACACGGATCCATCCATTGTCACAGACACCGGTACACTTCAGGGATTCTCCGGAAAGGACACCTGCCACAAACTCTGCCTCTGCATTGGCGTCAGAACGTAAATTCACACCCTCCACTGCATAGTAGGTGGCATCCTGAGCCTGTACGTTGATGCCGCTTGGGGTCTGCTCCGTAGCTGCTGTCTGTGCTGCGGAATCTGTTGCCGCTGCTGCTCCGTCTGCTGTGGAATCTGCTGCCGCTGCTTCTGGTGTAGGTGTTGCAGTTGCCTTCGGCTTCTCTGTGGGCTCCGGCGTCGGTGTGGAATCTACTACTGTTACCACTGCATCGGTTCCTTCCTCATATCCACAGCCCTGTGCAAGGAAAGCCGCGCCTATTATCAAAGCCATAATACATTTTTTCTTCATTTTATTTGATTCCTCCTTATACGCCGGTAAAAAATTCTCTGCGTCCAATATACACGATTCTGCAATATTATGCAAGTCCTGGCCGGTTCTTTCACATATTTACCGGCTCAAAAAGCACCCGGACAGTTCCGCCGCAGATCATTCCCAGATCTCCTGCCCCCTGCCCCAGCTCGTAAACCTTTGTTTCCGTATTTCGGATATTTACTGCGTATTTTCCGGCTTCAAACTCCACTTTTCCACCGCCGATGCTTCCTGCCGTGCTTCCGTCCCGGAATACGAACATCTTGCTCCCGGTTCCTCTTGGTGAGGAGCCCTTCTTCTCGATGATCGTGACCATGGTTCCTGGTGTCCTGCGGCATACTGCTGCCTCCACCTCCTCATCACAGTAGGTGCGGAAATGCCGGTTCTTTTCCTGCACGACCTCTGCCATGATGCTCACGGCGATCTCAGCCGGCATCTGTCCTCCGATGGGAAGTCCGATGGGGGCATGGATCTGATCCAACTGTTCCTCCGTAAAGCCCTCTTTCAGGAGCTTTTCCCTGGTGATCCGCACCTTTGTCTTGCTTCCGATCATTCCGAAATATGCAAAAGGTCTCTTAAGGATCGCTCTTGCACAGGCGGAATCTCCCAGATGGCCTCGTGTCACCACTACATAGTAGGCATTTTCATAGGGAGGGATCCTGTCGGACAGGGTATCAAACTCTCCAAAGATCCTCTCATCTGCCATGGGAAATCTTTCCTCCGTCACAAATTCCTCCCGGTCATCCATGACTGTTACATGAAAGCCCAGCATCCTGCCGATCTCTGCTACCGGAAGAGAAACATGGCCGCCACCCAGTATGATCAGCCTGGGATTCTTCTCGTAGGTTTCCACAAATATCTCCCGGTCTCCGTTTTTCACAACGCCGGTTTCCACGGCTGCTTCCACGGAAGCCTTCAGGAATTCTTCTGCTTCTTTATTTCTTTCTGCTCCCTCCGGATAAAAAAAGCTTCCTTCTTCCGAAAGATATTTCAGCCCGGCATTCTCTCCGTTCAGAAGGATCCCTGTTTTTATGCGTCCTCTTTTTTCTACCACATCATATATTGTCTGATACATGCTTTGTGTCCTTTCTGTCCGTCCTTCGCTGTTTATTCCGCGGCAAGCTCCTTTACCGCTCTGGCAGCCACATCCACCTCTTCTTCCGTATTAAAATAAGAAAAGCTGAAGCGAACAGCTCCTGTTTTTTCGGTTCCCAGTGCTTTGTGCATCAGCGGTGCACAGTGGCCGCCGGCTCTTACACTGATTCCGTACTCTTCATCAAGGACCATGGCTACCTCTGCCGAGTCCATCCCTACAATATTCAGAGTCACCACAGGGGAGCGTTCTTCCCTGGAAAAATCCCCGTACAGGGTGACTCCCGGAATTTCCTTTACCTGGTCATAAAAACGCCACATCAGCTGCTGCTCTCTTTTTCGGATCTGTTCTGTTCCAATTTCGGTAATCCAGCTGATGGCTGCGCCAAGACCTGCGATCCCGTGGCTGTTCAGGGTGCCTGCCTCCAGTGTCTCCGGCATATCCTGCGGATGCTCCCTTTGAAAGGTGAGGACGCCGCTTCCGCCTACCTTCAGAGGCTCCACAGATACCCCCGGCCGAACACAGATAGCTCCTGTGCCCTGGGGCCCCATAAGGCCCTTATGTCCGGAAAAGCAAAGAATATCTATATGATCTTTTTTCATGGAAATCGGAAATACTCCTGCTGTCTGAGCAGCATCCACAATAAAAAGCTTCTGGTGCTTCTGTGCGATCGCACCGATGGCGTGGATATCATTGAGATTTCCTGTCAGATTAGAAGCGTGGGTACAGACGATCACCTTCGTCTCCGGACGGATGGCTGCTTCAAGCTCCGTAAGGGAGATCCGTCCCTTGCGGTCTGCCGGCAGGATCGTAAGCTCCATGCCTTTTTTTTCCAGGCGGTACAGCGGACGGAGCACACTGTTGTGATCCATCTCCGTACAGATCGCATGGATAGTTCCCTCCTCTGGATGAAGTGTTCCCTGCAGGGCGATATTGAGCGCTTCCGTGTCATTGGATGTAAAGGCCACACATTCCGGTCCCCATACGTCAAACATCTCTGCGATCTGGCATCTTGTATTAAAAATAAGCCTTGAGGCTGCCATTGCTTCGCCGCTGCTGCCCCTTCCGCTGTTTCCTGCATGCTGCATGGCTTCCACCACAGCACGCGGCACACAGTCCGGCTTATGAAAGCTTGTAGCCGCGTTATCCAGATAAATCATTTCATCCTCCTTGTGATTTTTATCAAATACCTTTATAATAAACTCTGGCTTTATTTTATACTATCCGAGGAGGTTTTCCAATGAAAAAAACATCTTTTTTCAACAGCCTGCCATTTAAGCTGTTGGTCGCCGTGATCCTGGGGATCATAGCCGGGCTTATCCTGAACCGGTACAGCACCAACGGAATCTCCATGGCAGTTCTTAATATCACAGTTACTATCAAGTACATTCTGGGCCAGCTCATTACCTTCTGCGTGCCGCTGATCGTGCTGGGATTTATCGCTCCGTCCATTACCAGGCTTGGCAAAAATGCTTCGCTGATGCTGGGTGTTGCGGTTGTCCTCGCTTACGGCTCCTCTGTTGGCGCAGCGCTTTTTTCCACAGCCTCTGGCTTTCTCATCATTCCACATCTGTCCATCCATTCCTATGCTGCAGGACTGAAGCGGCTGCCGGAGGTGATCTTTGAGCTGGAGATCCCGCAGATCATGTCCGTTATGAGTGCTCTTGTTTTTGCAATGATGCTGGGACTTGCCGCCACCTGGACAAAGGCGAAGCTGATCACTGGGCTCCTGGATGAATTTCAGAAAATCGTTCTTTCTCTGGTGGCTCGGATCATCATCCCCATTCTTCCGTTATTTATCGGCACTACCTTCTGCGGCCTTGCCTACGAGGGAACCATCACCAGACAGCTGCCTGTTTTTCTGAAGATCATCGTACTGGTGCTTGCCGGACATTTTATCTGGATGGCTCTTCTTTACATCCTTGCAGGTATCTATTCCGGAGAAAATCCTCTGGAGGTTGTCCGCCATTATGGTCCTGCCTACCTGACTGCCGTAGGAACCATGTCCTCTGCAGCCACCCTGGCCGTTGCACTGCAGTGCGCCTCCAAAGCAAAACCGCTCCGCAAGGATCTGGTCAGCTTCGGGATCCCTCTGTTTGCAAACATCCATCTCTGTGGTTCCGTCCTGACAGAGGTTTTCTTCTGTATGGCGATTTCGAAGATCCTGTATGGTTCCGTTCCAACACCGGGTACCATGGTTCTGTTCTGCCTTCTTCTGGGCATCTTTGCCATCGGAGCTCCCGGCGTTCCCGGAGGAACCGTCATGGCATCCCTTGGCATCATCACCGGAATACTGAAATTCGACAGCTCCGGCACTGCACTGATGCTTACCATCTTTGCACTGCAGGACAGCTTCGGAACTGCATGCAACGTGACCGGCGACGGCGCACTGACACTGATGCTTACCGGCTATGCAAAGCGCCATCATATTGAGGAGGATGATATAAGTAACTAAATATATTGCAAAAAGATATTAAATGTGTTTAAATATACTTATGGAGGTATATTATGGACACATCAAATATCACAAATTATAAACCAAAAGATTTTGCGGAATTATTAGGTGTTTCTGTAAAAACGCTTCAGAGATGGGACAGAGAGGGAATCT
>ENA-ORVG01000064-ORVG01000064.1-human-gut-metagenome-genome-assembly--contig:-NODE-64-length-130393-cov-29.123111_pt1 | contig 130393 bp, 122 predicted proteins | sample MGYA00242091_ERZ509233 | MGnify/ENA primary metagenome ERZ509233 (study PRJEB26280, sample SAMEA2338840) | human gut metagenome | biome: human gut; feature: human-associated habitat; material... | reverse complement strand
CGGCGAACTCCTCCAACATAGCCTTTTGATTGGAAATGGAATTGCTCTCACGCTGCTGGTCATCATCTTTGCCAAAGTCATCACGGCTCAGTCGTTCGTACAGAGCAGTGATTTTCTCGTTTTTTCTCATAACTTGCGCTCCTTTCTTCGGTTTTAGGTTGTGTGTTCTAAGAGACTTCCCAACCGCTTGATTAAGAAGTCTTTTAGAGCATACAACACCGGCAGCCAGCTTGAATTTACGGTACTGCTTCACGGCAAAGTGCTCCGGGTGCTCCTTCTCCAGCTTGGCAAAGAGTAGGTCAACGGGGCTTTGAAATTCCTCGTCATCCTCTCTGGCCTCGGATGCGTTGATGAGCTCCAGCAGCGTGAGAAAGTTCTTTTCCTCCGGCTCCGCCTCGTACCAGATGTACCCGATCAGGGCGCAGTACAAAAGCCGCTCGGCCTTGACCCAAAAATCTTCGGAGGATTTTTCTCCGTCGCCTTTGGTGTTGGCGATGATGACATTGACCAGCTTCAAAATATCCTTTTCGTTGCGGATATTGGCGAAGGGATTGTATTTCATGCTCTTTTTGAAGTTGATGGTGTTGAGGACTTTAATGCGGTACGGCTCATAGATGACCTTCCCGTGGGCATCCCGCATGGGCTTTCCGTTCTCGTCCAGCTTGGGGGCGCCCCGCCGCAGCATGGTCCCCACCTCGGACAAAAGCTGTCCTTTGGGATCGGTGACCACATAGGAACTGTGCATCTGCATGAGGGAGGGTTTGACGAAAAAACGGGTCTTGCCGCTGCCGCTGCCGCCGATGACCAGGATGTTTTTGTTCCGGGCGTACTTGGGATTTTTCGGGCGGCTGGACATGGTGAGCTTTTCCGTCTGGGTTAGAGGGATGTTCCAGTCGGGGACCGGATCGACATAGGGGGCAATATCGGCCGCCGTGCCCCATCGTGCGCTGCCGTACTCAACGCCCTTGCGATATTTCTTTGTATTCTTGCTCTTGGCGTACACCGCCAGCCGGACGATGCCCACCCCGGCGATACCTGCCAGCAGGTCCAGCGGATGCAGGCTTGGTGCCGCATAAGAAAACGCCTCTGTAAAGCCCTGGCTCAAATGCAGGAACTTTTCAGAGGCGTCAAGGCCGGGCGCAAGGCGCACCGCCTGGCAGAGCTTGTCAAAGAGATATACGAACAACAGGTACGGGAGGTTGGGGAGCAGCTTTTTCTTCCAGTCAACCGTCATAATTCCACACCCCGGTCTTTGGTCTTGACCTTCTCCCGCTGGCGGTGCTGGGCTTTGGTCTGCTGCCTCGCCTGGGCCAGCTCCTTGCGGATGGAGGGCTTTTTCTCTTTCTCCAGGTTTTTTGCGGAAAACTCCCGAAAAGCCGCCGTGATGACGTCGGCATCCCGGCCCTTGAAGAACACCAGGTAGCGGGGGATCTCGCCGCTGGTGTCCTTTTTCAGAGCGAAGTCGATGCCGTACTTCTTGGCGGTGGCGGAAAAGGCCCGGATGTTCTGGTCGGTGATCTCGATGTTGGAAACGCCGGTATTGTGCTTCATCAACTGCCGGAGGGTCTGCTTGCCGTGGTGCAGCTTTGTCTTGTGGTCGGTCACTCCTTTCTGCATCTCGTCCAGCACTTTTTTCATGGCCTGTTGCAGCATCCCGGCGGAGAGTTTGGTGGCCTCCACACAGAGGGCAACGGTGCGCTGGGTGACTTCTTCCTGCATGAGTGATTACCTCCTTTCTCCGCTGCCGTACAGGTCGTGGTTCACCATGGACGCATAGTAGCTGTCGATGGTGGCCGGGGCGTTATACAGGGCAGCCAGCAGATATTTCTTGATGTTGCGGACATAGGTGGTGTTCTCCCGCATACGGTCCAGCACATACTCGATGTGGGAACTACTCAGCTTCAGGAACCGGGATTTGACTACCTCTGCCGGATAGTCGTTCCCGGCAACGCGGATCATCTCCCTGCGGGAGCAGACAGTATCCACCATGAGCTCCACCAGCTCGTCCAGACGGTCACGATCCATGCGCTCGTTCTGTACGAGGATGTCATACTCGATGTTCTCCAAAATCAGTTCCCGATAGCTCTCTCGTTCCCGCATCCAGTCCCGTCCGGTCCGGTTGGCCCCTGCGGGGGATTGGGGGCTTGATTGGATAGGATTTGATCCTTCCGTACTTGGTGAATCAGTATTTTGTTCTTCAGGATTTCTTTTCTCTTTATTTAATTGCGGCCGGTTTTCCAGACATGGGTTATCCATATCCGGGTTTTCCGTATCTGGACAAGCCGTATCCGGCTCGTCCTCACACGGCTGGCCCGTGTCCGGGGGATGGGGCGTCTCGTAGATGACATACTCCACATCCACGATTTTGCCCTTGCTGTCCCGGAGGCGGTTGCGGACTATGTACCCGGCTCGCTCCAGCTCCTTCAGGGCGGAGCCAATGCTGTCCGTGCCCTCCTTGCAGATTTTCGCCAGGCCCCTGGTGGTGTAGTTCCAGTCCTCCGGCAAGGACAGCATCATGGAGAGCAGCCCTTTGGATTTGAGGGACAACCCCGCGTTGCGCAGATGGTGGTTGGACATTACCGTGTAGTCACGGGTTTTCTCAATGCGAAATACCGCCATGGTATCACCTCCCTTCGGCGGTTGGGAAAAGTGTTGGTTTTGGGGGAAAAGGCGGCCTCTACGCCGCCCGGATACCCCGGAGGGGAAAACCTATAAACGGAGGCCTTCAGGCTGGTTGTGGAAAAACATGGGGGTTTGCCTCTTTTGGAAACAGTTGAAGCACCAAATGCACACAAATTATTGTTGCGCAATAGAAATTTGTGTACGAATGAGCGCAAAGAAATTATTTTAGCCATAGGATTTATTCCTATGGCTAAAATAATTTCTTTGCGGATTAAAGACTTAAATCAATTGCTCATAATCTAAAATAATGATATAATATCAATAACATTATCTGGTTAAAAATTTAAGGGAGGACAGCCAATAATGCAAAATGATTTGCTAATCAGAAACGAAAATATACAGCGTTTATTTGACTGGTATAATGACGGACTCTTTATTGTTAATCGGAAATATCAGCGGAAACTTGTGTGGACAATAGAGGAGAAGCAGAACTTTATTGGGTCTATTTTGTTGGATTACCCTGTTCCGCTTTTTTTACTAGCAAATGTTCCCGAAGGAAAGTATGAAATTATTGATGGTATGCAACGGCTTAACGCCATCTTTTCTTTTATCAAAGGTGAGTTTGCAATCACATATGAAGGAGAAACAGGCTATTTTGATTTACAGACGATGGCAGCAACAAAGGCTCTTTTTGACAAAAATGAGCTGGAGCAAAAAACGCCGCTATTGGATCGAACTGTTTGTGCAAAGTTTGTTAATTATCAGTTGCCATTATCTATAACGAGTTTCGATGACAATCACATCGAAGAAATTTTTAGGAGAATCAATGCTACTGGGCGGCAATTATCTTCCCATGACCTGCGGCAGGCTGGAGCAACACATGCATTTGCTGCGTTAGTGCGTAAAGTATCGGCATCTGTTCGTAGAGATTCTTCTCTTTCAGACGTTCTTGAGTTATCTAAAATGGAAAAGATTAGTCTTTCAAACAGAAAATTGCCTTACGGAATCAATTTGGAAGACACATTTTGGGTAAAAAACAAGATTATTACTGTTGGAAATATGCGTGTTTCTCGAGACGAGGAACTTGTTGCATATATTTTACTTTATATTCTTTTAGGAGATAGTGTTTCTCCCTCAGCAAAAAATCTCAATAGAATATACGGCTATGATGAAGATACGTTACTTCTTATCGATAAATCAACGCTTGCAATAGAAAAATACACCCCTGAGAAAATAGAAAATACATTTATTTTTGTGCTTGATGAAATACAAAAAACCATTGATGCCGCTCAAAAAACATTTAGCTCACTTATTTTTCAAGATCACGGAGAACGCACTGCACGATCTTTTCAAGTTGTCTTTTTAGCATATTATAACTTGTTAAGTCAAAATAAAAAAATTTTAAATTATAAAAATCTAGCAAAAAAGCTTAATGGCATTGGCGATAGATTGCTTGCCGAGATATCTTCTGAAAAATGGAATGCTCAATATCGATCCGAATATATCAATGCAGTGGAAGGCGTAATTGCACCTGAGTTTGTAAATGCAGAGGGTGAGAATCCTGCAATTGATGAGTGGATAGGTAAACTTGAAAACATCCTTATGACTTCAACAATTGAGCAACAATTATTTGATTTCAAAATTGGATTGCATGATATTGCAACCAATCCGCCCTTTAACCCAAAATGCTTCTCAAAAATTATTAAAACGCTTACAGCAATGGCAAATACAGAAAAAAATTCTGAAGGATATGTCATTGTGGGAATTGCAGATAACGAGCGAGATGCAGAGCATTTTTCAAATGTTTATGGCGTTCAGAATCGAACTTTTAGCGGATTTTATATAACAGGAGTCCAAGAAGAAATAAAGCGCAAGTATAAGGACGCTGATGAATATTATTCAAAAATCAAAGATCTTGTAAAAAAAGAACCGATAGAACCGGATGTTTCTTCTGCTATTCTCCGCCGTATGAGATTGGTAAACTATTTTGATAAATTACTTTTGGTTTTTTCTCTTCCGTCTGCAAATACAGCTCCGGTTTCTTACGATGGAAAATTCTATGAGCGTCACGCAACTAGTGTTGAAGAAGTATCCGGAGCCGCTGCTCTAATTAGCTTTTTTGCGCGATTCAAATAAAAATGAGATTTCTGTAATACTGTGTAACAAGACTTGTTAGGGTATATTTTTATTTTGTAATTTTAGGGGAAAATGATCGTTTCCGCGACCATTTTCCCCCAAAAGGTGACTCTTATTTAAAAAACGGACTGCGGCAATAGCATCGCTCCTCAGTACCCTCATTTAACAGGTTACTCCGTTTCGTCGTCCAGCCCCTCCGCCTTCAGCCAATCCTCAAAGGACTTCCTGGAGATGCGAATCATGTTGCCGATGCGGATCGTCTTGAACAATCCGGAGTTGGCGAGTTTATAGGCCGAAGCGCGGCCGATACCGAGAATGGCTGCGATGTCATTCACGGTGTATGTCCTGCTTTGGGGCGTCCCTTTTTCGTTGGTGCTCATAAAATCATCCTCCCTGCTAATAGCATTTTGAAATTGCCCCTGGAAGCCCTATGTTACAAGGGGTTCCTGCTAATACCTTGCTAATACGACATTTGAAAAGCCGTTGTAAAGCAGCATATTCGGGGGGAATTTGTGCAAATTGACCTGCCTCCAGGCAGCACAATTTGCGAAGAAACAACACGGGAAGATATGATATGAACAATTTACGAAATGGTACGCCGTACTCCTAAGCGTAAGGCCGGGGGTTCGAATCCCTTCTGGGACGCCAGATAATAACGCCGAAAGCCTTTGTTTTCAAGGGCTTTCGGCGTTATTACTGATCTGAGATCTTTTATTCTCTCGCTGGCAGGGTGAACTTGCTCGAATGACCGTCCGCCCTATCCGATACTTGCCTTTGGTATCGGATAGGGCGGACAAATTTTTACAGGTCTGTTGCTTTTACTTTTCTGTCACAACCAATTCGATGCCGCGTTGTCAGAGCACTTCCTTCGAGACATAATTGGCGCTTTTTCCGCTGACGGCGGACTCGAAGTCTGCCACCAGCGGGTGCTTGTGCCAGCGGTGCAAATCCTCTGTGAGCCGGTAGGCGGTCAGCTGGAAAAACGGCAGGAACAGCAGGGGCGTCAACAGCGCGTCCGGTGAGGACGGCACAGGCAGATCTCCGCCGTCATCTGTGAAAAAGAACGTCTTTTCCGTGACCAGCGATGCGGCGCGGCTGAGTTGGGCGCCCCGCGCCCGATCATGCGGGTCGGACGCAAGGAAAAACAGGGTGTGGTTGGGCGTCAGGTGCAGCTCCGGGCCATGGAGGAACTCCTCCAGCTCGTAGGCACAGGCGGGTATCTGAAGCGTCTCCATCAGCTTCAGCGCCGCCTCCCGTGCCACGCCCCAGGCGGCGCCGGCTCCCGCGATGCAGACGGTCTGCATGGCGGACAGCTGCCGGTAACGGCTGCGCAGCAACGCCTCCCCTGCCGGGATGGCCTGCTCGTAGGCGTCTGCCCATTGTGCCAGCTTCTGCCGCTCTGCCGCAAGGCCGTCCTCGGAAAGCCGTCCGGCAAGGTGGGCGCTCCGCAGGGCGAACAGGCACAGGAACAGACACAGCGCCGTGACGCCCATGGTCACATAGCCCACGGACTCCTGCCCGCAGCCGTAGTCGATCAGCAGATCTGCGTGCGTCCGGAAGTCGCTGCTGAGGTCAGAGGTGATGCCGATGGCCGTACGTCCTTTGGCGCGGATGGTGTCCAGCGCGTGCAGCGCGTTGGTGCTGTACCCGCTCTGGGAGATGACCACCGCCAGTTCGTCCGCCGGCAGGCAGCTCTCATAGGCGCAGAAGGTGAATGGCTCCGTGACCAGCACCTCGCAGTCCAGCCATTTTCGGAGATAGGGGCGGACGCACAGGGCTGCGTTATAGGACGAGCCGCTGGCCACCAGACGGAGGATGCGGACGGGACGGGCGGCAAAGGCCGCCGCCAGCGGCTCCTCCCACTGTCCCGCCAGCTGCTGCCGGAGAACGGAGGGCGTCAGGTATACATAGTCCCGCATGGTGCGCTTTTCCATCAGGCTCCCTCTCTTACATTGTCAGGTCGCCGTCCTTGCTGATCTTGTTGAATATGAGCAGGGAGAGCAGGGTCATCACGGTCAGCACCGTGGCCATGGCGGAGGCGATGCCGTAGTTGCCCCGGACGATCTGGGTGTAGATGGCCACTGTCAGGGTCTGAGTCTTGCCGGTATACAGCAGGATAGCGGTAGACAGCTCGCTGATGAGCGTGACCCAGCTGAGGATGGCGCCGGACAGAACGCCGGAGGACATCATGGGCAGCGTGACGGTAAAGAACGCCTTGGGCTTGGAGCTGCCCAGCGACAGGGCCGCCTCCTCCACATACAGCGGTATCTGCTGCAGAATGGCCACGGAGGAGCGGATGGTGTAGGGCAGGCGGCGCACCACCAGCGCCACCACCATGATGAGCATGCCGCCGGTGAGCACCAGCGGCTCCCGGTTAAAGGCGGAGATCATGGCAATGCCGATGACAGTGCCGGGGATGACGTAGGGGATCATGGAGATCACGTCCACCGCGCCGGACAGTACATTCCGGCGGCGCACCGCCACATAGGCGATCAGCACAGCCAGGAACACCACGATCAGCAGGCTCACCGCCGGGATGACGATGGTGTTCTGGATACTCCTGCCCAGACGGGAGAACATGTCCTGATAGCTCTGAAGCGAGTAGCCGGCCACATAGATCTGGCCGCTGGTCTTCAGGAAAGAGGTGTACACCACATACAGCTGCGGCAGGATGGAGATGCCGACGACTACATAGGTGATAAAATGCACGATAAAGTTGGAAAAGCCGTGGAGCTGCTTCTTTTCGATGCGGTGCAGGGCGTTCATGGAGAAGGCCTGCTTCTTCGCCACAAAGTTCTGGGAGAAGTACACCACCATGGTGATGAGGATCGCGATGATAGCGATGGCGGAGGCGAAGCCCTTGTTCTGGGACACCTCGCCCACGAATTCGTTGTAAAGAATGACAGTGAAGGTACGGTAGCCCTCTCCGATCAGCATAGGAGTTCCGAAGTCGCTCATGGCGCGGACGAACACCAGCAGGGCGCCGGCCAGCACGGTGGGTGAGATCAGGGGCAGCACCACCGTGAAAAAGCGCTTGAAGCCGGTGCAGCCCAGATTTTCGGAGGCCTCCATCAGCGAGGCGTCCATTTTGCTCATGGCGCCCTGCACATACAGAAACACCAGCGGGAAAAGCTGGGTGACGAACACCAGCATGATGCCGTTGAAGCCGTAAATATCCGGCATGGTGATGCCGAACAGGTCGGAGAGGAAGTTGGTGATAACGCCGTTGCGGCCCAGCATCATGATCCACGCATACGCGCCCACAAAGGGGGCGGACATGGTAGCCATGACGATGCACATCCGCAGGAGCTTTGCGCCCCGGACCTTAAACACCGACATGAAGTAGCCCAGCACCACGCCGACGACCACCGAAGCGATGGTGGCGGCGATGGAAACCTTGAAGCTGTTGAGCAGCGTAATGGAATAATACTTGCGGGAGAAGAACTTGGCAAAGTTCTCCAGCGTGAAGTGTACGCCATCAGAGAATGCCATCTTCAGCAGCAGGCTCAGGGGATACAGCAGGAAAAGTGCGTACAGCAGCAGGATAACAATGGTCGTCCAGCCCCATACGTCCAGCCGAAACCGTTTACTGTTCTGTCTCATAGTCTCAGCCCCTCAAATAGTTCTTTGTGCCGTCCTCGGAGAAAATGTTGATCTTCTCCTCCTTCAGTGTCAGGGTGACAGCGCTGCCGGGCTCCAGCTTCTCGTCGATGGCGGACTCCTGGATCAGCTCCACGCTGGCGCCGCCGGTCAGCTTCAGGTAGTAGTGGGTGTTCAGGCCCAGATACACGCTGTCCTCCAGCACGGCGGAGAGGCCCCCTGCCTTTTCGTCAGCGTGATGTACCACGAATTCCTCGGGGCGGACGGAGACCTTCACCGGTCCGTCAGGGATGGTGCGCCAGTTGTCGCGGGTAAAGCGCTCACCGGTAGGGAACACCAGCGTGCCCTGCTCCATGCGGGCATCGAGGATGTTGGTGCGGCCGATGAACGTGGCTACAAACGTATTGGCGGGACGCTGATAGATATCGCGGGGCGTACCGATGTGCTGGATCTTGCCGGCGTTCATCACAGCGATGGTATCGCTGATGGACATGGCCTCCTCCTGATCGTGGGTGACGTAGACGGTGGTGATGCCCACCTCACGCTGGATCTTGCGAATGGCCTGCCGCATCTCCAGGCGCAGCTTGGCGTCCAGATTGCTCAGCGGCTCGTCCATCAGCAGCACGTCCGGCTTGATGACCAGCGCACGGGCCAGCGCCACGCGCTGCTGCTGGCCGCCAGACAGATTCTCCGGCAGCCGGTCGGCGTACTGCTTGATCTGCATGATCTCCAGAAAGCGGTCTGTCTCCCGGGCGATCTCATCCTTGGGGGTCTTGCGGTTCTTCAGACCGTAGGCCACGTTCTTGGCCACGGTCATGTGGGGGAAAATGGCGTAGTTCTGGAACACCATGCCGATGTTGCGCTTGCTGGGTTCCTTGTCGTTGATGCGCTCTTCGTTGAAGTAGAAGTCGCCGCCCTCAATGGAATTGAAGCCCGCGATCATGCGCAGCAGCGTGGTCTTGCCGCAGCCGGAGGGCCCCAGCAGCGTAAACAGCTCTCCGTCGCGTATCTCCAGATTCAGCCCCTCGATGACGGTGGTGTCCCCGTACTGCTTCTTTGCGTTTTGAATGGTGATCTTGCTCATAGTCCTCTCGCCTTTCTTGATGCAGCAAGCCGCCCACCGCATGCGGCAGGCGGCTTGCCAAATAGAAAATTTAGAAGGTGCCCTGATATACCTCGGTGAACTTGTCCACGATCTCGGCCTTGTGCTCATTGACATACTGCTGGTCCAGAGCCACCGTCTTGATGTCGGAGGCGGGACGGAAGTAGTCGGGATAGCTGACGTCATCACGGACGGGACGCAGATCCAGATCGTTGCAGAGGATGTTCTGCACTTCCTGGCTCAGCACGAAGTCGATGAACAGCTTGCCGTTCTCGGGGTGGCTGCAGTTCTTGATCAGGCCCACGGTGCCGGGGGTCAGAACGGTGCCCTCCTCGGGATAGACGATGGCGACATTGGCGCCGGAGCGGGCCAGCGAGATACCGGCCTCCTCGTAGGTCAGCACAACGGTCATCTCGCCGTCAGCCACGGACTTCCAAGCGGCGCTGGAGCCGCTGGCCAGCTTGCCATCCAGATTCTTGATGAGGTCGGAAACAAAGCCCCAGCCCTCCTCGTTCTCCAGCGTCAGGCCGCCGAAGTCGGTGAGGATGGTCTCAATGTGCATCATAGCAGAGGAGGAGGCGGTGGGATCGGCAGAGGCGATCTTGCCCTTCAGCTCGGGGTTCAGCAGATCCTTATAGCCCTTGATCTGGATGTCGCCGATCAGGTCGGTGTTGTACATCAGGATGGCGCTGTCCAGATTGTAGTTGGTGCAGTAGCCCAGCGTGTTGCGGCAGCTCTCGATGAGGTTGGCATCCTCGGGGCTGACGTAATCCTGGAATACGTGCTTGTACTCGGAATAGGAGGACTCGCCGCCGCCGAATATCACGTCGCAGTAGGGGGCGTCGCCCTCGGCGTCGATACGGGCCAGCAGCTCGCCGGTACCGCCGGTGATGACCTCGACCTCAATGCCGTAGCGCTCCTCGAACAGGGGAACCACCGCATTGACCTGCGCATCCGTGGCAGCAGAGTAGATCACGAGCTTCTTTTCCTCTGCCGCCGCGCCGTCATCGCCGGCAGCGGGCTCGTCCTTCTGGGTGCCGCAGGCCGCCAGAGACAGAGCTGTCGCCAGTGCCAGAAGCAGGGTCAGTATTCTCTTGATACGTTTCATGTTTTCATGCTCCTTTTTTGTTTTTTGCGGGGGTATGACTTTATTATAGAGCCATTGAAAAATGCGAAAAGCAAAAATCATGCACAAATCCGGGACTATTCTACACACCATTCCCGTCGTTTCGCATAAGCCGCACATCCTGTGCATACTGCGTGGGCGAGCAGCCGATCTTCTTCTGGAACACGCCCCGGAAATAGCGGTACTCCGAAAAGCCGCAGGCCTCGGCGATCTGGCTGATGCTCCTGTCCGTCTCCCGCATCATGGCCGTGGCCTTCTGCAGGCGGAAATGGGTGAGATACTCCGAAAAGTTGATGCCCGTCTCGCTTTTGAAGCGGCGGATCAGCAGCGTCTCGCTGTAATGGAACTTCTGGGCCATAATGCCGATGGTGATCTTCTCCGGATAGTGCTCCTCCACATAGGCCATGACCTGCCGCACCGGCTGGCTCTTGCCCTGCTGCACCGGCAGCTCTCCCAGCGTCTGGGTGGTATCCGTCTGGCGGGCCAGCTCGTGGGCCATCAGGCGGTGGTGCTCCAGCTTCTGCTGGGCAAAGCGGATGGCCTCCTCCAGCTCGGAGGCCACCACCGGCTTGAGAAGATACCGCTGCACGCCGCTGTACATGGCGCGCTTGGCGTAGTCGAAGTCGGAGTAGCCCGTGACCACGATGGGCACGAAGAAGTACAGCCCCCGGGTCTGGAACAGCGCGTCCAGTCCGTCCATCAGGGGCATGTTCACGTCCAGCAGCACGATATCCGGCCGGTGCTGGCGGATCATCTCCGCCGCCTCCTCGCCGTTAGAGGCCTCCAGCGGGATGCCGCAGTTCAGTCTGGCCCAGTCCGTGCAGTAGATGATGCCCTTCCGGATCAGGGGCTCGTCCTCCGCGATCAGAACCTTGAACATGTCAATGCTCACCTCGTTTCATCCGCAGTGTCACGCGGGTGTATACCATGTATTCGCTCTCCACGGTGATGGTGCTCTCCTCGCCATACAACAGGGCCAGACGCCGGGCGATGCTCTGCAGCCCGCTCTGGCGCACGTCCTTCTGCGGCGCGGTCAGAGAGCGCCGCACCTCCTCCAGCCGCTGAGGCTCGAAGCCGGTGCCGTTGTCCGTCACCACGATCAGCAGGAAGCCGTCCTCCATCCGCGCCGTCAGGTCGACATGAAGGGCCTGTTTGCGCAGAAATCCGTACTTCACGCTGTTTTCCACCACAGGCTGGATCCACAGCTTCGGGATCAGCACGTCCTCCACACCGCCGGCCAGCTCTATACGGTAGGAGAACTGGCCGTTCTGACGGAAGCGGATGATCTCCAGATAGTCCCGCAGCTTTTCGGTGTCGCTGCCCAGCGTGACCATGGAGCGGCTGGTGTCGGTACTGTACCGCAGCAGCGCCGTCAGACGGCGGATCATCTCGTCCGCCCGCTCCGGCTCGCCCAGCAGAATGGCGTAGCGGATATTCTCCAGTGTATTGTAGAGGAAATGCGGATGGAAGCGGGATTCCAGCTGAGCGATCTCGGCGCTGTTGTTCAGCTTCGCCAGCTCCATGTTCCGCCGGTTCAGCTCGTTGATGGTGTCCAGCATGGAGTTGATATGCGCGGCGATTTCCTGAAACTCGTCGCCGGTATCCAGCCGGATCTTGTGATCCACATTGCCCTGCTGGATGATGCTCAGCTCGTCGTGGAGCGTCTCCACGGAGCGGGAATTGCGGCTGGCGATCTCCCGGGAGACGCGGAGCAGTGTGAAAAAGAGTACGCCGAACATCAGCACAGCGCACAGGCAGCCGATGATGTAATAGGTGCCCCAGTGCCCCCGCTGCAGCAGTGTGTATACCACAAGCCCGCCCACCGCGGGCTGCCCGGCGCTGACCATATACTGCTGGCCGTCTCTGGTGAAGCGGGTCTTTCCCGCACCGGTGAAGCGGTTGAGGTCATCCACCATTTCGGCGTTGCTGGCCACCATGACGGTGCCGCCGGTATCCGTGACCACATAATCGTAGGGCAGGCGTCCCATGGAGCGGTTCCATTCACTGCCGTCCAGCAGCAGGAAGGCATAACCCAGGCCGTCCAGCTGCCGGGCAAACAGCAGCCGGGAATCGCCGGCCGTCATGTAGTAAATGGTGGTATAGACATCCGTGCGCTCCGTCAGCCGCGGGATGACGGACTGGCAGAAGTACAGCAGATGGCTGCTGGGCTCCGCCATGGTGGAAAAGGCCGCGGCGCCGTCTCCGTTCAGCAGGAGCAGGTCACTGACCCGGTGGGAGGAGTAACTGAAGCGGTGGAACTGATAGGACATGTTCAGCTCGGTGATCTCTCCCGTGAGGAAGGACTCCATGACCGCCATGTTGTCCCCGCTGCGCAGATAGTCGGCGCAGGACAGGTAGGTGTCCCGGAATGCCTCGGTGAGCTGGCGGTTGTACTCCCGGTTCTCATAGTAGGTGTAGCCCTCGGAATAGATGGCCAGCAGCACGCCAAACAACAGCAGGAACGCCGTCAGAAGCACGGCGGTGCTGCGGGTGATCTGCGTCTTCAGCCGTTCCTGAAAGCGGGGCGCGGCGTCCGCCGCCCGTTTCATCCCGCTCATAGGGGCCGCAGCCCCCGCCGGGCCGCGCTCTCCAGCATCAGCGCGGGGTCGCAGCCCGCATCAAAGGGAAACGAGCTGTGAGTATGCATATCCGCCGTTGCAAGCATTTTGCAGCACCTCCGTTGAAGTAGTTGGCTGTATTATAGCACACCAACGTCACATGGCAAGCAGTTTGTCCACCAGCTCCGCTATGGCGTCGTGCTCGCAGTCGTGTTGGAGCACGATGTCCGCCAGCGCCTTGATCTCCGGGACGGCGTTGCCCACCGCAATCCCGATACCTGCGTGCTCGATCATGTCCCGGTCGTTCAGGTAGTTCCCGGCGGCCGCCACGTTCTCCGGCGGAATGCCCTCCATACGGCACAGCTCCAGCAGCGCGCTCCATTTGCCGACGCCCCGGGGCGTGATGTCGATGACACCCGGGTCACTGGACACATAGTCCAGCGCAAGACCGCCTCCGCGTATGGCGGCGACAGCCCGGCTCACGTTGCCGCTGGCCATCATGACCTGCACGCCCGCCAGCGGCAGCTCCTCCGCCGAGGCGTAGACCGTCGGGCGGCAGCGGATGCTGTCGGTGTATTCCCGGACGCCGGGGGTCATGCGGCTGACGCCCATGTAGCCGGCGGCGATGACGTAGAGCACACAGTCGTTGTGCCCCAGACACGCACCGGCCAGCGCACGGACGCTTTCCGCGTCCGCCAGATGCAGCGACAGCACGGCGTCGTCCGCCGCACGGAGGATCTTGCCGCCGGTGTTGCAGATGACATAGTCTGCCTCCCGGTGGTCGCCGCACATGTTCCACATGTCAAATTCGTTGCGGCCCGAGGCGAAGCACACCACATGTCCCGCCTGCCGGAACCGGCGCAGCGCCTGCCGTGTCTTTTCCCCCAGCCGGTGATCGCGGCCCACGGATGTTCCGTCGATATCCATGGCCAGCAGCATGCGGCCCGTTATTCTCTTATCCATCGGCCACAGCGCCTCGCAGCCGGGCATCAATACGGGAACTGGCGGTAATAGCGCCGGATCTCCATGGGATGGCGGTTGATCTGCTCCATGTGGGCGTCAATGCGCTGGGTGACGGCGTGGGTCACCAGATGGGAAATGTCACCCCGGAACGCAGGGCTGATGCCGGTGAGGGGGTAGTCGGCAGCGTCGATAATGGTGTAATTGCCGCAGACCCGGGGCAGGAAGTTCTTCACACGCTCCGACAGCGGACGCTGGGCGTCCTCGCCCATAAAGAGGGTCACGGGCGTGTCCTTGTCCACGATCTCCAGCGTACCGTGGAAGAACTCGGCGGCATGGATAGATTTGCTGCGCAGCCAGTGCTGCTCCTCCCAGTAGCACATGGCGTAGGAGTAGGTGGAGCCGTACTGGTTGCCCGCGCCCACGAAATAGTGCATGGCGTCATTGCAGTGCCGCTCCGCAAAGGTCCGGCCGAAGTCGTCCGCTGCCTTCTCCGTCTCCACCAGCGCCTGGGGCAGATAGCGGTCATACTCGGCGTACTGCTGCTCGTACTGGGGGAAGTCTCCGGCCAGCTGCATCAGGCGGTCCGCCAGCATGAAGAACTTCAGCTGCTCGTTCTGGGGATAGCGGATGGCGTAGTCGCTGAGCTTCTCCAGCGGGGTATCGGCGGTGTCCACGAAGCCGATGACCACCGCGCCCTGCGCCTTGGCCTTCTCCACCGCCGCCACCACCTCCTGCGTGGTGCCGGTGACGGAGGACAGTACGATCACCGTATCTTTGCCGATGCGGCGGTTGCCGGTGGTGTTGTACAGCGCGGCGTTCTGCGCGATGATCTCCATGCCGCTGTACTCCTGCACATGGTTCTGAGTCTGCAGCGCGGAGGCGTAGGTGCCGCCGATGCCCAGATAGCAGATGTTTTTATAGCCGCGGCCCGCCACATCCGCCGCGATGCCCTCGATCTCCTTACGGATGGCCAGCGCACCGGCCACGCTGTCCAGCTGCTTCTGCTCGTCAAATTTTATCATAGCTTCCTATCCTTTCTGTTTCAGAATGATCCGATCATTTTTTGTAGCCCGACGGCTACCGTACATCGTTATCATAGCATAACGCATACGGCCACGCAGGAAAAAAAACTGCACATTTCGGGAAAAAAGCTGTCGGTTTTGCATATGCCGGCAGTGGAAGTCTTGCGTGGATTTTGTGCTTTGTGCTATAATTCTGTCACTATCGGACAAGGAGGTCAGTACAGAATGGAGCTGGGACTTTTTACCTGCGGCTACCAGTATACGAATATAGAGTCGGCCTTTATTGACGCGGCGGCCTTCGGCTATGATTTTATCGAGCTGTGGGGCGGACGGCCCCACGCATGGGCGCCGGATATGGACGCCGGACGCGTCGCACAGCTGCGGGAGCTTTCCGCCCGATACGCCGTGCCCATCCGCGTCTACACGCCGGAGCACAACGGCTATCCCTACAACTACATGCTGGGGGACGAGGGACAATGGGAGGACTGCATGCGCTATCTGGCCCGCAGCATGGAGGTATCCTCCCGGCTGGGTGCGTCCCGCACACTGATCTCCGTGGGGCACGGCGGCCATACGGAGCCGGCCCAGCGCCGGGCGCGGCTGCTGCGCTCGCTGCGCCGGCTGGCATTGGAGGCGCGGCAGGCCGGGCAGGTCATCCTGCTGGAGCCGCTGTCGCAGTTTGAGTCCAACACCTGCACCACCGCGGCGGAGCTGGCAGAGGTACTGACAGAGCTGAACGACCCCTGCGTGCTTCCCATGTGCGACGTGGTGGCCTCCTTCGTACAGGGGGAGACAGCGGAGACGCTGTACCGGCTCACCGGCGGGGCCATGGCACACCTGCACATTGCGGACAGCGACGGCCGCAGCGAAAACCATCTCCTGCCGGGAGACGGAGTACTCCCCCTGCGGGAGCAGCTGCAAGCGCTGCGGCGGGCCGGATATGACGGCGCGGCCACCATCGAGCTGGTGTCCATGTATACGGACGATCCCACTTATTACGCAAAATGCGCCATAGAAAGGGTAAGAGAGCTGCTATGAAACGGATCGGATGCGTGGGCGATAACTGTGTGGATCACTACCGTCAGACAGGCGAGGATCATTTCGGCGGCAACCCCGTCAACGTGGCCGTCTACACCCGCCGCCTGGGCGACGGTATCTCCTATGTGGGGGCGGTAGGGACGGACGGACGCGGCGCAGCCCTGCTGGACGCGCTGCGCGGCCGGGGCGTGGATGTCAGCCATGTCCATGTGGACGAGGGCAGTACCGCCGTGACCTATGTGGAGCATATCAACGGCGACCGCGTTTTCGGGGACTACGACGAGGGTGTCATGGCCCAGTTTGCCCTGACGGAGGAGGACATCGCCTTTCTGGGCGGTCACGCGCTGGTGGTCAGTGGCCTGTGGGGACACGCAGAGGGATATCTGGCCCGTATCCGGCAGGCCGGTGCGGTCACAGCCTTCGACTGCTCAGACCGGCCGGAGGATCCGGCGGCGCAGACGGCGCTGCCCTGCACGGACATCGCCTTCTTCTCCGACGACGGCTCAGACGATGAAGCGCTGCGGCAGCGGCTGCGGCAGCTGGCGGCGCTGGGGCCGCGCATCGTGGTGGCCACCCGGGGGAGCCGGGGCAGCATGGCCTATGACGGGCAGCGGTTTTACGGGCAAGGCATCGTGCCGTGCCGGGTGGTGGACACCATGGGCGCGGGCGACAGCTTTATCGCCGGGTTCCTCCACAGCTGGCTGGAGGGTCTGGACATCCCCGGCTGCATGGCCTCCGGAGCGCAGTGCAGCGCCGTGACGCTGGCCTATGAGGGCGCCTGGTGATATGGGCGGCATGTATACAGAAAGGGCGTGATCTCCACGCCCTTTCTGTATTTCCTGTCTGTATTTATTGGAGCAGCAAGGCGGCCTCCGCAGGAAACCTGCGGAGGCCGCCTTGTTTTCTCCCCCTGTGCGGGCGGTCAGTCCCAGCTCTGGTCCCAGTCCGGCCCCCAATCCGTGCCGGGATCGTACACCGGAGACTCCCAGCCTGCGGCGTACACCTTTCCATTGGCGTCATAGGCACGGCCGTCCTGGCCCACGGCGTAGCCCTCCGGCACGGCAAAATACTCCGCGCCGTCGTAGTACCACAACCGCCCGCCGTCCTCCGAGAACCCCGCCTGCGTCAAATCGGCATAGGCCGCGGCATCACCGTCACGGTAGAACACACCGGAATAGCTGCCGTCTGGCGTCTGGGTCTCGCTGGCCGTGACGTACAGCGCCAAGCTGCTGCCGTCCTGACTGAGCCGCGGATAGGCGAAGCCGTTCAGAAAGAGGTACGGCCCCCTGCCGTCCTCCCTGTCGTAGATGGTGCCGCTGGCCAGCCCCTCCGGTGAACAGGCGATATACTCCCATCGCGCTGTGTCAATGAGCAGCGTCTCCCCCAGGGCGTTCTGCCACATGCCGTCCAACCGGCTCAGCGGTATCTCCGGCAGATCGCTGTCGGCGGGGACATAACTCACGCCGTCCAGCTCCCCCACGCTGCCCTCCAGGCTGCGCAGGGTAAAGCCGCTGCCGCTGCGGGCCAGCAGATACGAACCGTCACCGTACCGCAGCAGCACCTGTCTATTCCCGATGTCCCACAGGTCCCCCTGACCCGTGCGGCCATACCATGTGCGATAGGTATACAGCGCCTCATCCGCCCGCAGGGCCAGCATACCGCCGTCCTCACCCTGCCAGGTGGTGCAGTCCTCCGCCAGATCCTCCCAGCGCAGCCACTCCGCCGTCACGGTGGAGCCGGATTCTTCCGGCTGGAACACGTACTCCCCGGTGTCCGCGTCCCAGAACCACACCATCCACACGTCTCCCCCCTCGGAATCGGTGAAGGTCATGGCCACATCGCCATCGCCATCGCCATTCCGGTCGGCAAAGTCAATAGCGGCAAAGGTGTCCCAGGGGTCCTGCACGTCCATGGGATACACCACCTGTCCGAACAGCTCCTGGTCCGCGCTGTCGCGGTAAAACACAGCGTCTCCCTCATGGACGCATACCAGCACATCGGTGTCCGCGCCGGAGCGCGAGATGGTGCCTGCGGCCTGCACCACGCCGGTGGTGCGCCAGTCGCCGCCGGATAGATCCTGCCCACAGGCGCTGAGCGCCACTGCCGCGGCGATCAGCAGCGGCGTCAATGTCTTTTTCATAGTCCGCTCCTCTCCACACATAAAAAAATCCACCGTACTTATTGTACGGTGGATCGCTTTTCTCCACTACTAACCAAAGGTTAGTGCTGTGTCATTTCCACAAGCCGCTTGCGCTTGGTGCGGGTATCACCCTCGATGAACAGCTTGGCGTAGATGCGGTTGACGTACTGCTTCACGCTGCCCTCCGACAGGTAGAGCTTCTCCGCGATCTCGCGGTTGCTGAGCCGCGCCGCGGCCAGCATGGCGATGTCCCGCTCCCGCGGCGTCAGCACGTGGAAGGCCGCCGGCACCACGCTGCGCTGCCGCACCGATGCGCACCGCGCCTCGTACCGCCGCCCCAGCTCGATCATATGCGGCACATCGCCCCGCTGGGGCATGTCCGCCAGCAGCGGCGCCAGATAGCGGTAGTTCTCCACCACCGGCATCACCAGTCCGTCCGCCGCTGCATCCTGCAGCACCTGCTCCAGAAGGCCGCGGGCTTCCGCCCGCCGCCCCAGCATCTCACAGGCTCCCGCCGTCTGGAGCTGCACATGCATGGCCACCAGCGCGTAGTGCATGGCGTCACACACCGCCAGCAGCTGCTGGCTGCGGCCGATGACCTCCGCATAAGCCCCCTGGGCCAGGTACACCTGGTTCTCAATGAGCTCCATCATGGGCTTTCCCGGCGCCAGATACCGCACCGACGCCAGCCGGTGCTCCCGAAACACCTCCGGAATGCTCTCCGTCTCGCCGATCAGCGCGTGGTAGTAGGCATCTGTACTGTTCAGGATATTCAGCCACGCCGCGTTGTGCTGGCACAGCAGCTCCCTGCGCCGCTGGTCAAAGTCCTGCCGCGGCGTCTCGCCGGTACATAGACTCAGCCGCCACGCCAGATGGTCGCAGCACAGGGCCATATTCTCCTGTCCGTTGTCCCGGATCTGGGCGTAGGCGCCGGCCAGTGCGATCCGGGCATCGTCCAGCTGGCCCCGCAGGAACGCGGCCTCGCCCCGCATGATGTGCTCCGCCCCCTGTCCGTGGCCGTTGGTAACACAGTAGTAGTGGGGCATGCACTCGTCCATCTCCGCCAGCTCGCAGTCCAGCCGACCCGCCTGCCGATGGAACATCATCAGCACCGACGGGGACCCGAAGGTCCAGCCGCCCTGCCGCCGGATACTCACCGCCGGACGGGACATCTGGGCGCTGGCGCTGCGGTGCAGGCGGCTCATACCCGCGATGTCGTTGTAGAGCAGGAAGCTCATGATGAGGTCGCACTCGCCCCGCAGGTTGCCCCGCTCCTCCCCGGACATATCGGGCCGCGCATCGATGGCTGCCAGCAGCTGCTCCTTCAGCCGCAGCATCTCGGGGATGCGCCGCCAGTTGAACATGCTGCGCATCAGCACCAGCATGGCCAGCGGGTGCCGCTCCAGTACCTCCGGCAGGCACCGGTCCAGCCAGGAGAGCACCTGCTCCGGCGGCAGCAACGCGAGCAGGATGCCCGCGTCCTTCTCCACCACCCGCAGCACGCCGTCAAAGTCCTCCGCCCCGCCGTAGGCCCGCAGGGCCTGGAGATACTGGCCGCGTTCCTCGTACCACTGGCCGTACCGGCGGCGGCAGCGCTGCTGCGATTCCGGCGGCAGTGTCCGGAAGGTCCGCTGGGCACACTCCTTCATCATGTGGTGGAATCGGTAGGTCACGCCGTCCGGCAACCGCGTCACAAAGGCGTTTCGTGCCGTCAGGTCCGCGATCTGCGACGCCGCGTCCGCATATTCGGTGACGGCCTGCGCCATCTCCTCTGTGAACTCGTCCGCCAGCCCCAGCATGGCCAGAAACGTCTGACGCCGAAGGGACAGCGGCTGGATCATGGCGGCGGAGAACATGGTGTAGATATCGGAGCCGCCGTCCGGCAGTGTGCCACGCTCCGCCAGCGTCTGCAAGCTCAGATACGCGGCGGAGAACCAGCCCTCCGTGGTGTGCAGCAGCTGCTCCACCTGGTGGTCGGACAACTCTGCGCCGCACCGGCGGGCGTAGGCATCCAGTTCCTCCCGCTCCAGGCGCAGCTGCGCCGCGCCGATGCGCCAGACGTGCCGCCCCAGCCGCAGCACCTCCTGGGGCGGCAGAAACTCGTCCCGCCCCGCCACGATGAGGTGCGCATTCTCCGGCAGCCGGCGGGCCAGCACGCACAGAAAGGCCGACGCCCGCGGGTCTGCCAGCAGGTGAAAATCATCGATAAAGAGATAGCACGGTCCCAGAAGTGCCAGCGTGCGGCACAGGTCGTCGATGAGCAGGCTGGCCGACGCCTCATCCTGCGGGCACTCGTAGTCCCGCAGCAGGTCTATCCCCGCGTGGGTAAAGGCAGCCTGCACGCTCTGCCAGAAGATGGGCAGACTGTCGGAGTAGACGCTGACGCGGAGCACCGCTGCCCGCTGCTGGCGAATGCGCTCCGCCAGATACCAGCTGACCGCCGTGGTCTTGCCGTAACCCATGGGCGCCACCACTGTGGTCAGTGCGCAGTGCTCAATGGGCCGCAGCTCCTCCCGCAGCCGCTGGGAGATGTAAATGGTATTGCCCTTCCAACGCTGTTTTGCCACAGCGTTTCCCCCTCTCTGTCCCGCCTTGCGGCGGGTATGTCTGATGTGCGCTGCGGCCCTCACGCCGCGTTGTCCAGCTGCGTCAACGGCCGCTCCCAGCGGGGCGTGCCCCAGCCGGTGGTGTCAAAGCCGCGGCGCACCGCCTCCACCATCAGCGTCAGCTTCTGCCGGATGGCGGGCTGCGCCGCCAGTTCGTCGGCAAAATCATCGGAGCCCATGATGTACTCCATGATGCGGGCGCGGTCCTCCCGTGCATTCATGGTGGAGTAGTTGTCCACGAAGTGGACATCCTGCCCGCCGCCGAAGAACAGCCAGTCGCCGTCCGCCTCACTCATAGCCGTGTCGTAGTCCTCATAATAGGTGAAGCCCTTGGGGTTGCAGGCAGCCCATGCTTCGCTGTCGATGGCGTCCCACTGCAGGCTTGTCAGCCGGTCCTCCGTGGCATGCCAGATCTCGTGGCACAGCAGTTCCTCCGGCGCACCGGCGTTCACCGTATAGGCGACGTAGTGCCACAGGGGACTTTCGAAGGACAGCCCGATGACGCTGTAATCCATGTGGAAATCCGCCACCGGCAGGAACTGTACGCCGCCCTCCCCCAGCTCTGTGCGGAACTGGGCGAAGAAGCCGTCCGGGTACAGAGCCAGCGTCCGGTCCAACGCCTCCAGCGCCTGATAGATAGCGCCCACCTCGTCGTCCAGACCCGCCTGGTCGGTGGTGACGATCTCTTCCCCCGACGCTTGGCAGGGCTGGGCACATTGGCTGGACAGCCGGATGCTGACGCTGTACTTTTCCTCCAGCCGGTCGGCGTAATGCCGCAGCTCCTGCATATTATCCGGTAGCTCACCGCCGGCCAGTTCGCCCCAGTACACCTGAGGGATGCTCTGGTCCACCGTCATGGGCGACGGTGTCTCCTCCGCGGCGCTGCACGTCTCGAATGTCAGCTTTGCAGGGTCCACCGCCGTCAGCACGTAGCTGCCGCTGCCCTGCCGGTACAGTACGTTCACCAGCACCTGCGCCTCCGGCAGCCAGCAGCTGTTCAGCTCCATGCCGCCATCCATGGCGCAGTGTCCCACTGTCTGGCCTAGCCGGTACAGCTCCTGACCGCCGCCATCGCCCCCGCTGCGGTAGGCGTACTGGGAGCCTTCGATCATCTCCAGTTCCATGGCCGTGTCGCCCAACTCCGTGGCCAGTCGGTACGTGCCGTCCTCTGCGGCGTACCGCAGGTCACAGCTCTCCTCTTCCTTGAAGGATCGCAGGCTGATGCCGTATTCCATGAAGCTCATGCCCTGCACTGTGTCCTGAAGCATCAGGCACTTCCCGCTGTCCAGATCCACCAGCGCCATGCCGCACTCGCTGCTGTACGGTGACAGCATACACCACAGCTCCAGCACATTCTCCGTAGGGTGGTACTCCCCCGCAAATGCAAAGCGCAGGTTTTCCTCCAGCTTCACCAGCAGGGTATCGCCGGTGGCGGTGTCTTGCCGATACAGCGCCGTTCCGCTGAGGTAGTAATACGACGCGCCATCGTGACTCAATACGCCGCCGGGCTCCGCAGGCCGGAACTCTCCGGCGTCCTCCAGCTTCGCGTTCAGGAACCGGTACACCATTTGGGTGCTGTCGTCCCACTTGTAAAATGCCAGGCGGCCGTCCTGAAATGTCTCCTCCGCCATGGTCCAGGCGCCGTCCAGCCGGCGCTCTGCCTCCAGACGGTCCCGCTTCACGTCCACTATCTGCACGGTGGTCCTGTCGCTTTCGTAGTCTGTCCAGCACAGTGCCGCGCCGTAGCCGCCGGTGCCGGTCATGGCGGGATAGCCCTGGATATCTACGCAGGACAACTCCGTCACCGCCTGACGCAGCCCCGTCTGCTGCCCGCCGCAGCCGGTCAGCGCCCATATCATCAGCACCAGCGCCGCCGTCAGCAGCACCAGTCTGTTCCCGCTCCTCTTCATCGGCCGCTCCTTTCCCTGAAAAACAGGGCCTCTCCCGTGAGGGGAGAGGCCCCAGCCGTTTGCACGTTATCCCGCCGCGCCCAGATCCAGCGTCAGCGGCTCCTCATAGGACGCCGCACCGGCGATGGACCCGATGGGCAGATAGACGTAGAGATTTCCCGCCGCATCCGCGTAGGTCATCACATCCAGATTGATATTCTCGTCGGACAGCGTCCATGCCCGCCGCTCGGCCACCAGCTCATCCGTGTCGCCGCCAATACCGGCGTACTTCCCGTCAAACCTCTCGGCTGCCGCCTGACGCACTGCCGCAAGGAACGTCTCCGGCTCCACCTGCAGCGTCTCCAGCAGCTGCGCCGTGGTCATCTGCTCCCCCGTGGCCGTGTCGTACAGGTACACGCTGTGCGTGTTCATGTCGAAGCCCCAGCCGCAGGATACGATCAGAGACAGCACGTTGCCGCACTGATACGTCTCCCACGTGATGTACATGCACGACAGGCTGACACCGCCGGCCATGCTCTCCTGCGCCTCCCGCACGATGGTGCCGTAGGTCTCGTCGATGGTCCGGTTGATGGCCGCCGCGCCTTCCGTCTCCGCCAGCAGCTGGGGCACGCGGTAGGTGTAGCGCCCACTGTTGCCCACGCCGTCGGTGTAGTCAAAGGACTCGCTGTAAAGCTCCTTCACCTGCGGCGTCTGGTGTACTGCGCCTGGCGTGAAGTTGTAGATCGTCCCCTTCTCCGTGATGGCATTCAGCATACCGTCCGCCAGGCTCAGGCACGGGACGTACAGCACCTCGCCGCTGTCCCCCGCCACCGTCACCGCCAGGTTGGCCATGATGTCGCTGACGTTGCCGCGCAGGCACACCGGCGCACCGTCGGCGCTCTCGTACAAGATGTCGCCGTAGGGCGATGCATCGTTCAGCGGGTCATAGCTCTGCACCGTGACCTTGGCGCTGCTGTCCGCAGACACGATGCAGTACACCTCGTCGCCGTCCTGCTCCACCACCTGCTGCTCCGTCATGTCCGCCAGGAAGGGGAACGTCTGGGTCCAGCCGCTCTCACTCAGCCACGCCAGCACGTCATCGCCCTGCATATAGCCCAGGAATGCCACGCCGCACTGGCTGCCGCTGTTCGCGATCTCCTGCCGCAGCAGGGCCAGCGTGTCCGTCTCCGAGGTCTGATCCTTATTGTTTTCCGCGCCGCCGCAGCCCGCCAGTATCAGCAGGCACGCAGCCAGCAGCAGTGTCCATACTCGTTTCATAGGTTTCCTCTCTGCGGGCCCCGCCCGCGTCCGCAGCCCCGCGCCGTCGGCGCCGGGGGTTGTTGTGGTTGCTGTGTCTGTTCTGATTATATAAGAAGCCTATGCAAATTGCAATCCCTCATCGCGCCGGGGGGGATGTTCCGCGCTCTTGGGTGCGGGGATATTTCGCTCTCCGGAGCGCCCCACTTTTGCCAACAGCGGCAAAAGCGGGTAAAAACGAGCAATAGGCCAACGGGAACGCCGGCTCCTACGGGGCACAGGGATGTGCATCACGGGAAATGCGGGGTATGTATATCGGGCGCGGTGAAAAGCGCAGTGGGCAGGTCGTTTGGCGTCATTTTGCCATTCGTATGTATAGTAACGCACAAGCCATAAAAAGAGAGGACCGGTCAGCCGGTCCTCTCTTTTTATATTGTTCTTCAGCCCTGGGAGCGGATGTAGCAATCATATTCGCCGCCCCAGTAGAGAATGTTTTCGTCCGCCACGGTGACATTGTACTCCACGTCATCCAGCATGGTGGAACGGGCGAACCAGCTGCCCTCCTCCTGGGAGGGGATGAGCTCGCCGTAGTCCATCATGGCGTCCATGTCGCCGGTGCAATCCAGCAGGGTCCAGACGCCGTCCGCAGTGATCTCCAGGCGGCTGTCGCCGTCCACGTCGCCGTCCTGATACCAGTCGCCGGCCAATACAGAGACGTCTGCCGTGGGTTCGGGCTCCACGTCCTGGAAATCGTCAGGCGTGCCGGAGCCGCCGTAAGTGAAGGTGCCGATCTCGGCCACGGTCAGCTCCGCGCCATCCAGCTCACAGCGGTAGGCTGTGCCGTTGTGGTCGTTGTAGGCGTAGACATAGCCGTACTCCTTCACATACTGGAGGTAGCCGCTGTACTCCCAGTTGGCGCCGGCGTAGAGAAGCCAGCGGACCTCGCCGCTCTCCCCGGGCTCCACCTCAAAGCTGTCGTAGTCACCGGTGCCGTTGGACCAGATGCCCAGATAATCGCCGTAGTCGAACTGAACAGTGTCGTCCTTGGCCATGTCCTGGATAGTGTCGGGGGCGCTGTCGTCAGACCCGCTGCCGCCGCAGGCCGCCAACGTCAGGCAGAGGGCCGCCAGCAGGGCCGCCAGCACCGTGCGCCGCAAAAACTTGTTCATGCTCATTCCTCCTGATCGTTCCGTTTCCCGCGCCGCAGGCCGGACGCCGCGGCGCCGCGTTCCGATGGCACTTCGCGCCATCGTATGCCATTATATGGCAGGCAGTGCGGGATAACGATTAACCAAAGGTTAGGGATTCTGGGCAAAAAAAAGAAAGACGCATAGGCGTCTTTCTTTTTTGACTGTGTAAGAAACTTACTTCAGCTCGACCTTGCCGCCGGCCTCCTCGACCTGCTTCTTCATAGCCTCGGCATCGTCCTTGGACAGAGCCTCCTTCAGGGTGTGGGGCACGCCCTCGACGGCAGCCTTGGCCTCGGCCAGACCCAGGCCGGAGATCTCGCGGACGACCTTGATGACCTTGATCTTCTGAGCGGCATCGAAACCGGTCAGGACCACGTCGAACTCGGTCTTCTCCTCAGCGGCGGGAGCAGCAGCGCCGGCAGCGGGAGCAGCCATGGCGGCGGCGGAAACGCCGAACTCCTCCTCCAGAGCATGCACCAGCTCGGACAGCTCCAGAACGGTCAAACCCTTGATCTCTTCGATCATAGCAGTAATCTTCTCAGACATTGTGATAGCCTCCTATTTGTGAGATTTTTGTAAAGTGTGTGCGGGCCTGCCGCCCGCGGGGGTCAGGGAACCGATTTACTCGGCGGCAGCGCCGTCTTTCTCGGCGATCTGCTTCAGCACGCAAGCCAGGGCGGAAATGGGAGCCAGCATGGTACCCAGGACCTGAGCCTGCAGCACGGGCAGAGCGGGGATAGAAGCCAGAGCATTGACAGTTTCCATGGAAACGACCTTGCCGTCCATGAAGCCGCCCTTGATCTCGAACTTATCCTTCAGCTTCTTGGCGTAATCCGCGATCACGCGTGCGGGGGCAACGGGATCATCAGCGCAGATAGCCAGAGAAGTGGTACCGTTGAGCTGATCGTCCAGTTCGTTCAGACCGCAGTTGTTGAAAGCGAAACGCAGCAGGGTGTTCTTGATGACAGCGTATTCCACGTTGTTGTTGCGGCACTCAGCGCGCAGAGCGGTATCCTCTGCCACGGTGATGCCCTTGTAATCAACGATGACGCCGGCGGCTGCGTTCTGCAGCTTGTCGGTCAGCGCCGCCACGATCGCCTGCTTTTCAGACAGAACCTTTGCGTTGGGCATTCTTTGTTTTCACCTCCGTCAGAATTGTCGGTGCGTTCAAAAAAGGAAACCGTCCCCATGCCAAAGGACATGAGGACGGTGAAAAGCAATCATTACGATGTGCCATCCTCGGCAGGACTTACGGCTTTCGCCACCTGCTGTCTTTGGAACGCAACCAATATTATACCAATGGCATGACGGCTTGTCAAGCCAAAGATAACGGTTTTTTTCAGCCTTACAGCTGCTTGTTGGCGTTCATCTTCACGCCGGGGCCCATGGTGGAAGCGGCCACGCAGGACTTGATATACTGGCCCTTGGCAGCGGCGGGCTTGGCCTTGATGATGGCGCCGATGAGAGCGGAATAGTTCTCAAACAGCTTCTCAGAGCCGAAGGACACCTTGCCGATGGGGCAGTGGATGATGTTGGTCTTGTCCAGACGATACTCGACCTTACCGGCCTTGGCTTCCTGAACGGCCTTGGCGGCGTCGGGAGTCACGGTGCCGGACTTGGGGGAGGGCATCAGGCCCTTGGGGCCCAGGACCTTACCCAGACGGCCGACAATACCCATCATGTCGGGGGTGGCGACGACGACATCGAAGTCGAACCAGTTCTCCTTCTGGATCTTCTCCACCAGATCCATCTCGCCCACGTAATCGGCGCCGGCGGCCTTGGCAGCCTCGGCCTTGTCGCCCTTGGCAAACGCCAGAACGCGGACAGACTTACCGGTACCGTTGGGCAGCACGATGGCGCCGCGGACCTGCTGGTCGGCGTGACGGGAGTCAACGCCCAGCTTGACGTGGAGCTCGACAGTCTCATCGAACTTGGCGCTGGCGGTCTTGCAGATCAGCTCCAGACCCTCCTTGGGGTCATACAGCATCGCCTTGTCGATCTGCTTGGCGCTTTCCTGATATTTCTTACCTCTAAACATCGTTACACCCTCCTTACTCGCCAACGACAACGCCCATGGAACGGGCGGTACCGGCGATCATGCTCATAGCGGCCTCCAGAGACGCGGCGTTCAGGTCGCGCATCTTCAGCTCGGCGATCTTCTGGATGGAGGCCTTGGAGATGGTAGCGACCTTTTCCTTGTTGGGAACGCCGGAACCGGACTCAATGTTGCACTCCTTCTTGATCAGGACCGCAGCGGGAGGGGTCTTGGTGATGAAGCTGAAAGAGCGGTCGGCATAGACGGTGATGACCACGGGGATGATCAGGCCCATGTCGTTCTTGGTGCGCTCGTTAAACTCCTTGGTAAACGCGGCAATGTTGATGCCGTGCTGGCCCAGAGCGGGGCCGACGGGGGGTGCGGGAGTTGCTTTGCCCGCAGGGATCTGCAGTTTGACGTATCCAACTACTTTCTGTGCCATTTGTAGGCACCTCCTTCAATAAAATGTGGTAGCGGCCGGCCCATACCGGAACCGCTTTTGGCGAGATGACGCGCATCTCTCCCACTTGCGCCGGAGTCGTACTGCTCCGGCCTGTACGGCTGCGCCGTACTCAGTTGCTGCTGACCTCTACCTGATCCAGCTCCAGATCCACCGGCGTTTCGCGGCCGAACATGGAGACCACCACGCGGACACGATTCTTGTCCGGTTCGATCTCCTCCACCGTGCCGGTAAAGCTGGCCAGAGGTCCTTCGGTGATACGGACGGTATCGCCCACATGGTACAGCACCACGATCTCGCGCTTTTCCATGCCCAGAGCGGCCACCTCGTCCTCAGTCAGAGGGATCGCCTTGTTGGCTTCGCCCACAAAGCCCGTGACGCCGCGGATGTTGCGGATCAGGTGCCACGTGTCATCGGTCATGACCATCTTGATGAGAACATAGCCGGGGAACACCTTGCGCTGGATCTCCTTGGAGACGCCGGACTCGGTGATCTCGGTGACGGTTTCCATGGGGATCGCGATCTGAAGGACCATATCCTCCATGTTCCGGTTCACCACGGACTTCTCGATGGCGGCTTTCACCGCGTTCTCATAGCCGGAATAGGTATGGGCTACATACCACTTCGCGTTATCAGCCATTCCCGTTTCCTCAGGCGAACAGGCCGACCAGCGTGTTCACCGCCAGAACGCTGACTGCATCAAAGATCCAGATGCACGCGCCCACCAGCAGGGAGCACAGGATCACGGTGCCCGTGTTCTTCATGGTGGTCTTGCCGTCAGGCCATACGACCTTCTTCAGCTCGCTTCTCATTTCGCGGAACCACTTGCCGTGGTCCTTCTTGACCTTCTTCTCTTCAGCCATAGCTCACTATCTCCTTCCGGTTACTTCGTCTCAGTGTGGACGGTGTGCTTTCTGCAGAAGGGGCAATACTTGTTCAGCTCAAGCTTGTCAGGGGTATTCTTCTTGTTCTTCATCGTGTTGTAGTTTCTCTGCTTGCACTCATTGCATCTCAGGGTGATCTTCACGCGCATTAACGGCACCTCCTTATTAGATTAGGTCCGAGGACCCTTTGCCTCCCTGCCGGATGCCGGCTCCCTGCGCGCCCGAAGCGAAAAGCGCGCAAAAAGAAAGCACCCACTCACAGGTAATACCAAGTATAGCACGGTTTTTGGCAGAGGTCAACTGATTTTTTGGAAAAAATACAGCTTTTTCGGGGGTTTTCCGACTTTTCCGGTTGCAGGCGGCGTTCTTTTTGTGTATGATAATGCCACTGAACGGAAAGTGCAGGTGCATTACCTATGAAAATCATGGCTATCGACTACGGCGACGCCCACACCGGCATCGCCATTTCGGACTATACCGAGACGCTGGCGGGGCACTCCGAGGTGCTCCACAGCCGGAAGCAGGAGGAGGTACTGGCGGGCATCCGGCGGCTCATCGCGGAGCACGACGTGAAGCTGCTGGTGCTGGGCTATCCCCGCAACATGGACGGCAGCGAGGGGCCCCGGGCGGAGAAGTGCGCCGCCTTCGGGGAGCTGCTGCGGCAGGAGACGGGGCTGGAGGTCATCCTCTGGGACGAGCGGCGCACCACCATCGACGCCCACAATATCCTGTTCCAGAACGGCCAGAATGCCAAAAAGCGGAAAAAAACCGTGGATGCGGTGGCGGCGGCGCTGATGCTGGAGGGTTATCTCACCCGCCGCAGGCTGGAGGCGCAGAAATGAGCCGGGATGTCATCATCATCGGCGGCGGCGCCAGCGGTATGATGGCGGCGCTGGCCGCCGCGGAAAACGGCTGCCGCGTCACGCTGCTGGAGCGGCAGAGCCGGGTGGGACGCAAGCTGCTGGCCACCGGCAACGGGCGGTGCAACCTGACGAACCACAACGTCTCCCCCGCCCGCTATCACGGCGGCGACGGATTCTGCGCCTACGCGCTGGACGCCTTCGACGTAGGGGCTACGCTGCAATTTTTCGCCTCGCTGGGGCTTCTGACGGTCGCCGAGGACAGCGGGCGCGTCTATCCCATGAGCAACATGGCGGGCAGCGTGCTGGATGTGCTGCGCTACGCGCTGGAGCGTCCCGGCATTGAGGTCGTCACCGGTCAGGCGGTCTCCTCCGTGAAAAAGACGTCCGACGGCTTCACCGTGCGGACGGAAACGGACACATTCTCTGCCGAAAAGCTCATTCTGGCAGCCGGCGGCTGCGCCGGCAGCAAGGTAGGCGGCGTCATGGACGGCTATCAGCTGGCCAAGAATCTGGGACACCACAGGACGCAGCTCTACCCCTCCCTCGTCCAGCTGAAGACCGACCCCACCTACCCCCGCGCGCTGAAGGGCATCAAGGCCGAGTGCGGCATTGCCATCCGGCGAGGCAATGCGTCGGTGGCAGAGAACCGCGGCGAGGTGCTGTTCACCGAGTACGGCGTCAGCGGCCCTGCCATCTTCGACCTCTCCCGCGCCGTGTCCACCGGCGGCGAGGGGCTGTACTGCGTGCTGAACTTCTTCCCCGACTGGGATCGCGAGGAAGTGCTGCACTGGCTGCACCTGCGGCGGCAGACCATGGCCGCCCATGAGGCGTCCACCCTGCTGGTAGGCTCCTGCCACACCCGGCTGGGGCAGATGCTCTGTAAGGCCGCCGGCTTCACCAATCAGCCGGCCGCCTCCCTTACTGACGATGACCTGCGCCGCATCGCCGCGCAGGCCACAGGCTTTACCCTGCCCATCACCGGCACCTGCGGCTTCGATCAGGCGCAGGTAACGGCGGGCGGCTTACAGACCGGTGAGTTCGACCCCCGGACCATGCAGAGCCGTCTGGTGCCGGGGCTGTACGCCTGTGGCGAGGTACTGGATGTGGACGGTGACTGCGGCGGTTTCAATTTGCAATGGGCGTGGTCCTCCGGCTGGCTGGCCGGGCAGCTCCGATAAAAAAGAAAACGAACCGACCCCTATTTCCGGCGGCAGCCGCCGGAAATAGGGGTTTTTGCCGTTTTTGGCAAAAGGCCGCCTCCGACCATTTCCGCCGGAAACGGATGCTATAATCCTCCGCGAAAGGCAAGAGGCTTGCCGCACTGACGCAGGACAGGAGGACGGAGCGATGAACAGGTACGGAAGGACAGGACTGCGGGTACTGGGCGGCCTGCTGGCGCTGGTGCTGGCGGCCACGCTGCTGCCCGCCGCAGTATACGCCGCAGGCGGCGCGTATCAGGTGGACGAGGACAGCGTCTATATGAACATGGAGGACAGCCGCCCTGCGGCCTTGGCGGCGCAGGTATCCAGAGCCCCGGCGGACAACGTGACCATGCAGCTGTTCAACTACACGGGGGCCATCAACGGACAGGGACCGCTGGAGTTCTATCACAGCTGGGGCGCCTCGGTGGACGGAGACGCCAGCGGAAGCGGAGCGCGGCCCAGCATGTCCCCCACGCTGGAGGACAACAAGTGGCCCTACGTCACCGGCATCCCCGGCAGTAAAGCCAGCGGCAGTCTGGGCTATCTGTTCAGCGACAGTGCCGTCCCCGGCAAGACCGTCTATTCCGTGGGGCGCGGCGGCAGCACGGGGCTGTTCCAGCGGGACAGCAAGGGCTATCTCTACTATGATTCTCTGCGGAATGCCGCCAGCTATGACGCGGCCAGCGGGCGGTTCCAGCTGTATGACGGCATCGTGCGGCCCTGGTACACCGGCTATGTGGAGCCTGACGGCAAGACAGTATTCGACGACAGGACGATCGCCTTTAACGGAAACTTCCTGCCGTTCAACGACCTGACCGGCGCCACAGAGGCCCCCAGGGGCAGGAGTCCCGCCGCCTACCGCCTGCCGGACGGCAAGGTGGACCTGTGGTTCGGCATGTCCATGTCCTTTGACTTCTACATGCCCGCCGACGGAAAGATCAACGGCGAGGATATGATCTTCCAGTTTCTGGGGGACGACGACGTGTTCGTCTACATCGACGGCGTGCTGGTGCTGGACATTGGCGGCACCCACGGTGCCAACAGCGGCTCCATCAACTTTGCTACCGGTGATGTGACCCATCCCAGAGAGGGGGTGTCCGGTGCGGCGGAGGCCGATGACTACGTCACCACTACGCTGGCAAAAAAGTTCCAGACCGCCGGTGTGACCGGCAGCTTTGACGGCAGCACCTTTGGGGACTACACCAAGCACACGCTGCAGTTCTTCTATCTGGAGCGGGGCGGCAATGTGTCCTACTGCTATCTGCGGTTCAACACGCCTACCCTGCCCAACAACTCCCTGACCGTGGCCAAGGAGCTGTCCGGCGGTGAGCAGGAGCTGAACCGCTATCTCGCCGGTGCCATGGACTATCGGTTCCGCGTGCTGCGGCCGGACGGCAGCCTGTACGTGCCGGAGGGCACGGCGTATCAGCTGCTGGAGAACAGCACCGCTGTGGGCAGCGGCGCCGTGGGGGCAGGCGGGTACTTCACCCTGAAGGCGGGGCAGATGGCCCAGTTCACCGACATGCTGACGCTGGGCGGCGGGAGCTATGACTATCTGGTGGAGGAGACCATGCCGGACCGGCTGACGGGACAGTACCGGCAGGTGCAGTACACCGTGGGCAGCGGCACCGGCACCACCGTCAGCCCCACGGCGGAGGAGGATTTCACCGGCTTCCGCACCGATACCCTCACCGCCGCGGCCACACAGCTGGTGACGTACCGCAACGTGGTGGATACCAGCGCTCTGGGCGAGCTGCGGGTGACGAAACAGGTGGCGGAGGGCTCCGACGCCGCGGTGGGGCGGGCGTTCGACATTGGCGTGGCTCTGGGCGGCGAGGCGGTGCCGGCGGGCACGCCCTACACGGTGAACGGCGAGGAGCGGACGGTGGAGACGGCGGGCATCGTGCCCCTGACCCATGGAGAGACAGCGGTGTTCACCGGACTGCTGGCGGGCACGGCCTACGCCGTGACGGAAACGCCGCCGGAGGGCTGGCGCGCCGCTTTTGACGCCGCCGTCACGGCGGAGGGCGTCACCTCCCCCACAAGCGCCGACGGTGAGGTGCCGGTGGGCGGCAGCGTGGCCGTCACCGTCACCAACGCCACCTATGACTACGCCATCTCCCTGCCGCTGACCAAGACGCTGCTGGGCGCGGCGGCAGGCCAGCGCCAGACGTTCCGGTTCCTGCTGGAGGAGACGGACGCGGAGGGAAATGTGCTGCGGCAGGTCCACGAAACGGGCATCACCGTCACCGGTGAGGAAGCTGCCGATGGGCGGCTGGTCATCGGTCTGGCCGCCGGCGACACCACGCCCCGCTGCTACCGCATCCGCGAGGCGGAGGCCGACGGCTTCTGGTGCGGCGGCGAGATGTACCGTGTGGCGGTGCTGCCCAACGGTGTGGATGGCGCGGTGCGTATCACCGTCAACGGCAGCGTATGGGACGGCGGTGCGCTGGCCTTTGTAAACCGCACTTCCCGGAGTCTGACCGTCCGCAAGACGGTGGAGGGCGAGATGGGCGACCGGTCGAAGGCATTCCCCTTTACGGCGGTGCTGGCGGTGGACGGTCAGGCCGTTCCCTTCCCGGCCGGCGAGGGCTACACCGTGTCCGGCGGGCAGGCGGTCTTTGCCCTGCGCCACGGGGAGAGCCTGACCTTCACCGGACTGCCTTACGGCGGGGTCGTAACGGTGACGGAGACGGAGCATGCCGGTTACACCGTCACCAACAGCGGCCGCAGCGGCGACAGCGGTGCGGTGACGCTGGGGGACGGCGGGGAGCTGGTGTTCGTCAACACGAAGCGGGCCGTCCCCGATCTGGGCGTAGCCGGAGGCACCCTGCTGCCGGCAGGAGCGCTGGTATGCTGCGGCGGCGGGCTGCTGCTGTGGAGTCGGAAGCGCCGCGCCTGACCCTTTTTTGTGCTGCGCCGCATGTGCGGTTTTGATACAGCAGAACACATTATGTTGCAAGGAGGACTACGTATGAAAAAATGCTTTGCCCTGCTCCTGACGCTGCTTCTGGCGTTGGGACTGACCGCCACAGCCTTTGCTGTGGAGGGAGAGACGCCCACGAGACCCAGCATCACAGTGGACGGCCAGACCTACGAGGACATCACCGAGGTACCCATCACCAAGCTCTATCAGCTGGTGAACGACGGGACCGTCAGTCCCGCCGAGACGTTCCGCTTCTCCATCGCGGCGGACAGCGTGACGGACTCCGCCATCACCGCTGCGGCGGATATGCCTGTCTTTACGCCCAGCACCTTTGACATCGCCTTCAGTGAGGGCGCCGCCACGGCGGCCGGTGCGTCCAGCAGCTTCGCGCTGCCCCTGCCGGAGTTCTCCAGCGTGGGCATCTATACCTATAAGATCACTGAGAGCGCGGGCAGCACCGCCGGTGTCACCTACAACGGTCAGGCGCTGTATCTGAAGATCACGGTGCTGCAGCCGGAGGGGGAGGGCAAGGTCCGCGTGGCCGCCGTCCATCTGGGCAGTGCGGATGGCAGCAAGCAGGATAACATCCTCAACACGTATTCCGCCGGTACGCTGAACGTAACCAAGACTGTTGCCGGTCTGCTGGGCGACCGTGACAAGGACTTCCGGTTCCATGTGACCCTGACCAGGCAGTCGGGCTATGACATGAACAGTACCATCGGCTTCTCCGTGGCCGGCGTGGACCAGAGCTTCACCCCGGCGTGGGATGACAACGGCCAGTGTACTGTGGACTTCACCCTGAAGCACGGGCAGACCGCCAGCCTGACCAACCTGCCCTACGGCATGAGCTACACCGTCACCGAGGATGACTACACCGGTGATGGCTACACCACCGCCGTTACCGGTGACAGCGGCACCATCGAAGCTGCCGCCGCCACGGCGGAGTTCACCAACACCAAGGGCGGCAGCATCGACAACGGCGTGCTGCTGGACAGCGCTCCCTACGCGGTGCTGCTGACCATGGCGGCGGCAGGCGGCGCAGCGATGTTCCTGCGTCGGCGCAGCCAGAGGAGCTGACGGCGGTATGACGAGAAGGATACCGGCCGCAGCGGCGCTGCTGGCCCTGCTGACTGCGCTGTGCGTCGTCACCGCCATGGCCGCCGGCGCAGCGGTAGAGCTGCCGGTGCGCGTGACGGTCAGCGGCGATGCGCCTGACGTACCGGAGGTGTTCACCCTGACGCTGCGGGCGGCATCCGACGGCGCGCCCCTGCCGGAGGGGAGCCGTAACGGCGCGTATACCTGCGCCGTCTCCGGCGGCGGCAGCGCGGTGCTGACCATTCCCTGCACCCGGGAGGGGCGTCATGTATACACTCTGCGGCAGGAGGCGGGACAGCGCCACAGCGGGCAGTACGATAACCGTGTGTACTACATCGCCATCACGGTGACGCCGGAGGGCCGCACTGCGGCGGTGTACGGTGATGCCGACATGCAGGGCGGCAAGTACGACGTGCTGGAGTTCCGCAACCGCTATCACGGTGGGCGCAGCCCCGGCGATGCGCCTACCGTCTCCCCCAAGACGGGGGACGGCGGGATGGCGGTGTACGCCGCGCTGGCGCTGGTCAGCGCGGCGGGCATGGCCGTCACCGCGGGGCAGAAGCGGGATTTCTGAGAACAGAGGCGGAGGCGCGAAAAGCGTCTCCGCCTCCGTTTCATCTTAATGGATTCTTAATCCGGCGGTTCCTTGTTTCTTAATGGCTTTTTCTCTACCATAGGAGACACAGAGAAAGAAAGGAAGTGTCTCTCATGGAAACTGCTCTGCGGACCGTGAACGCGCTGATCTCGGCGCTGTTTTTTATCTGCTATGCCTATCAATTCCTCTACATACCGCTGGTGCTGGCCAAAAAGCAGCGCCCCCTTCCCTGCCCTCCCTCGCCCCACCGCTATGCTGTGCTCATCGCGGCGCGGAACGAGGCTGCCGTCATTGGCGGTCTTCTGGACAGTCTGCGGCAGCAGACGTATAATCCCGCGCTGCTCACGGTGTTCGTGGTGGCGGACAACTGCACCGACGGCACCGCCGACATCGCACGACGCCGCGGCGCCGTGGTGTATGAGCGGTTCAACCACATCAACGTGGGCAAGGGCTACGCCCTGGACTTTCTGACTCAGCACATCAAGGCGGACTATCCCGACGGCTTCGACGGCTATTTCGTGTTCGACGCGGACAATGTGCTGTCGCCGGACTACATCGAGAGGATGAACGCCGTGTTCTCCGGCGGGTACGAGATCGTCACCAGCTACCGCAACAGCAAGAACTATGCCGACAACTGGATCAGCGCCGGCTACGCCCTGTGGTTCCTGCGGGAGAGCCGCTACCTCAATGGCGCACGCATGCGGCTGGGCACCAGCGCCGCCGTGGGCGGGACAGGCTTCCTGTTCTCCCAGCGTATTCTGGACAAAACCAACGGCTGGCAGTTCTACCTGCTGACGGAGGACATTGAGTTCTCTGTCCGTCACATCACTGACGGCGAGATCATCGCCATCTGCGAGGACGCGGTGCTCTACGACGAGCAGCCCACGGATTTCCGTCAGTCCTGCCGCCAGCGGCTGCGCTGGGCCAAGGGCTACATCCAGGTGTTCCAGAAGTACGGCGGCAAGCTGCTGAAGGGCGCAGCCCGGGGCAGTTGGAGCTGCTTCGATATGGCCATGGCCATCATGCCCGCCTTTGTGCTGACGTGCGTCAGCATCCTGGCCAATGTGACGCTGGCAGGCATCGGTCTGGCCGAGGGCGCAGGACTGTGGTTCGCCATGCGGTCCCTGCTGGAGTGCCTGGGCGGCATCTATCTGACGCTGCTGGCCATCGGCGCCGTCACCACTGCCACCGAGTGGGACCGCATCCAGGCTCCCGCCTGGCAGAAAGTGATGTACACATTCAGCTTCCCCCTGTTCATGTTCACCTACATCCCCATCTCCTTTGCGGCGCTGTTCATGAAGGTGGAGTGGAAGCCCATCCGCCACGGCGCGGCGGCACGCCTGCCGGCAAACTTAATGAAAAACTAAACTTCCCCTATTGTGCCGCGCCTCATTTTCCCGTATGATAAACGGAGTATGAAAAGGAGGCGCGGCACATGTATACCATTCTTGTCTGTGACGATGAGCAGGATATTGTTTCAGCACTGGAGATCTATCTGACGGCGGAGGGCTATCGCGTGCTGAAGGCCTACAACGGGAAAGAAGCGCTGGCTGTGGCTACCCGGGAGGAGGTACACCTCATCCTGATGGACATCATGATGCCGGTGATGGACGGGCTCACCGCCATGGCGCAGCTGCGCCAGACCAGCAACGTGCCGGTGATCCTGCTGACGGCCAAGAGTGAGGACACCGACAAGGTGCTGGGCCTCAACGTAGGGGCAGACGACTACATCACCAAGCCCTTCAACCCCGTGGAGATGCTGGCCCGTGTGCGGTCCCAGCTGCGGCGCTATCTCCAGTTGGGCGGCGGCACGGTGCAGCCCAGCACGCTGGTCATCGGCGGTATCCGGCTGGACGACAACGCCAAGGCCGTGACCGTGGACGGTGAAAACGCCGCACTGACCCCCAAGGAGTACGACATTCTGCGCTTTCTCATGAAGAACGCGGGCACCGTGTTCTCCCCCAGCGAGATTTACCGCCGTGTGTGGGACGACGTGCCCCTCAACGCCGCCGGCGCCATCGCCGTCCACATCCGGCACCTGCGGGAGAAGATCGAGATCAACCCCTCAGAGCCGCGGTACATCAAGGTAGTCTGGGGAAAAGGCTATAAAATGGAGGGCGGTATCAAGTGAGAAAATGGCTGGACAAGGCCTGGGCCAAGGCCGCGGCCTTCGTGCTGACGCTGGTGCTGGGCGGTCTGACCGTGCTGGGCGGCATCGGCATTGGCATACTGGTCAGCTACAACGTCTTTCTGGACGACGGCGCATACCTGCGGCAGACCCTGTATCAGGAGCAGTGCTACGACAGTCTCAGCATGGCCAACGACTATCTCTGCACCCAGCTGGACAGCGTAGGGCTGCTGGACAAGTCGTACTACTTCGTGAACACGGACGCGGCCGACTCCGCCGAATATAACCCGGAAGCCGCCAAGCAGCTTTTGTCGGAGCTGCCCCGGCTGTTTGCCGATGCATTCTCCCGGGAGCTCTCCTCCTGCCAGCTTGTCGTATCCGACCCGGACACTGGCGAGACATATCTGGCCAACTTTGATCTGACGGAGAGCGACAAGCTGCTGTATGACACGCAGGAGCTGTATGTCTACCACCTGTCGGAAAGCACGGGTCTTACCTCCATTCAGGTCGCCATCACTGCTACCCTTCTGGAGAAAAGCGGTCAAGCCCCCAGCTACTCCTATCTGGTCTGCTCGTGGCTGCTGACGCATACCGGTCTGACCATTTTCCTCACGGTGCTGTGCGGCCTGCTGACGCTGTTCTGCTTCGGCTTCTCCATGGCTTCCGCCGGGCACTGGCATGGCCGCGAGGATATCCACCTGACATGGCTGGACAAGGTCCCCTCCGACGTGTTCGCGCTGGCGCTGCTAAGCGCCTTCTTCATCGGATGGGACACCTTCTATTCAGAATGGGGGCGGGTTCTTTTCTGTGCAGCGCTGATACCGGTCATGCTGCTGTTTCTGTGCGTCTTTGCCGCCCAGTGCAAGGCCGGTTCCGTCATCCGCGGTTCCCTGACCGCCCGGATACTGCGGCTGCTGTGGCGCATCCTGCGAGGCGTGACCCTGTGGCTGTGGCGCATCGTTACCGGCATCCCGCTGGTGTGGAAAACGGCGCTGGTGGGGCTGGGTCTGGCGCTGCTGGAGATCGGACTGTATCAGATGAATTACTACGGAGAGTATTTTCTGGTGCTGAAGCTCGTGGAGCTGCTGGCGGTGCTGGCCATCGCCCTGAACCTGCGGACGCTGGAGAAAAACGGCAAGCAGCTGTCAGAGGGCGACCTGTCCACGCCGGTGGACACCAAGCGGCTGTTCGGCGCCTTCCGGCGGTACGGACAGGCCATGAACCGGCTGCAAAGCGGCATGGAGAGCGCCGTGCAGGAGCAGATGCGCGCCGAGCGGATGAAAACGGAGCTGATCACCAACGTGTCCCACGACATCAAGACGCCGCTGACCTCCATCGTCAACTACGTGGATCTGCTGAAGAAGGAGGACATCCCCTCCCCCGCCGCCCAGGAGTACATTGCAGTGCTGGACCGGCAGAGCAAGCGGCTGAAGAAGCTGACGGAGGATCTGGTGGAGGCGTCCAAGGCGTCCTCCGGCGCGCTGCCGGTGGACGTGCAGCCCATAGATGTGAGCGTGCTGTTCAGCCAGATCGCCGGCGAGTATCAGGATCGGCTGGCGGACTGCCATCTGACGCTGGTGACCCAGCCGCCGGAGGGGCAGCCCGTGGTGGCCGCCGACAGCAAGCTGCTCAGCCGCGTCATGGACAATCTGGTATCCAACATCTGCAAATACGCCATGCCGGAGACCCGCGTCTACGTGTCCGGCGTGGTGTCCGACGGGCAGATGACCCTGAGTTTCAAGAACGTATCCCGCGCAGAACTGAACATCTCTCCTGACGAGCTGATGGAGCGCTTTGTGCGAGGAGATACCTCTCGCCACACGGAGGGCAGCGGGCTGGGGCTTTCCATCGTGCGAAGCCTTGTGCAGCTGATGGGCGGCACGTTCCGGCTGTCCATCGACGCAGATCTGTTCCGAGCAGATGTAACGCTGCCGCTGGTCCAGCAGGACTGATAGCGAGAGAACGATACAAAAAAGCAGCAGAAAGCGGGCAGAAAATCGCCCGCTTCCTGTTGCTTTTTTCCGCGCGGCATGGTAGGATGGGAGAAATGTAAAATGACCACAGACAGAAAAATCTTTGATTTTCCTCCTCGCCGTGGTATCATGGCAGAAAAGTGAATATCCGGGTATAGCGAAGTTGGTATCGCGCCTGGTTTGGGAGTGCCGTGGCGGTATCCGGGACAGGGCGGGGCGAAACGCCGCAAAGCCTTGTGACGCCTGTGTTTGCGGGATTTCACCCGATTGCCGAAAATGGCATAAAAGCGTTTTTGACCACATAAATGACCACAGACAGAAAAAACTTTATTTTTACCCCTCGCCGTGGTATCATGGCAGGAAAGTGAATATCCGGGTGTAGCGAAGTTGGTATCGCGCTTGATTTGGGTTCAAGAGACCGGGCGTTCGAGTCGCCCCACTCGGACCAAAATCCCTCTGAAATCGTTGATTTCAGAGGGATTTTCTTATTCTTTGTCTATTGCGGCGCAGGATTTGAGTGACTATTCTTGCGCCAAAAGATTCAATTTGCTCGCCTGTTAGCAGGAGTAGTTATAGTACTGTCCGGTTTCATAGTCATAAATGCTTGCAGACCTATTGCTAACAGAACATGAAAAGTGGTACCCGCTTCCGTAGTCATATCCCGTAGCGGTTTTCCCGTTTACGGTTAGGCTGATATGGCAAGAAGTCCCGTAGTCGTACAGGCTATATTGTTTACCATTATTGCTGTTCCCCGTAATGTGGCAGGAACGAGAATAGTCATAAGCGTTCACATGGCTTTTTTCAGCTGTCCCTGAAAGAGAAATGTATGTTGCCAATTCATAGCTGTACACGTTTTTGATCCGGCCATCATTGGTGAGAGCCATAATAATCTCGGCAACGGCTGCTCTTTGTTTTGCTTTCATGGTACTTATCTCCTTTTGGCTTTTGAAGTTGCCGACGGCATAGATACGCTATTGATTACGAAAACAAGGACCCGTGCCGGAACAGGTCCTTGTTAAAGTTAACCGCGATACTTCTCGCGAGGAATCCGCAGGCAGAACACCTTGAGTCCGTACTGAGAGGCCCAGATGCGCACGCCCTTGCGGGTGATGTACGGAGTATAAATCAGTACATATTCGTTATCCATAGGGCGGTCACCTCCTTTTTAGAAGGTTCCTCTTGAAATCCTCGACGATGTATGGTACATTTTTAACGTGTTAGACTATGCACCCCGGCATACATGTCGGAGGAATCTGTGTTGGCGCACAGGTTTTCAAGAGGCAGATCACCTATGGGTGGTCTGCTTTTTGTTTAGATGTCGAGCTTAAACTTGCGTTTAAGAAGCACATCAAACATATCGTGCAGGAGCAACAAATCGTCCTCTGTTGCATCAACAGGAATAATAAAGCGGGCGATTTTTCCGGAAGTAAAAGGAATTGCTTGCGTGATGTAGTCAGCCTCACCGGGAACGGGAACCTGCACTACTTGTGCAGCGGCAGAAGGTGTGGGTGGTGCAATGACCTGCGTTGGAATATCGGTTTCTTCGGTGACAGGCTGCTTGGCTGTGGGTTCTTCGGGCTCGTTTTCTGCATCAGTGTAACACAGGATACCACCCTTGATTAGCTCCAACTGCTCAGCGCTTTCAAGAAAGCATTTGGCTGCAGAATCCTTAACTGATCGAGTGATGCGATATTCGTTCATAAGAATATTAGCCAACAGTTCCTGCGCAGGTAAGGCCATGCCATCATATTTGCTGATAAGCTTTGAATACAGTGGCGCTTGAGCAAAGCAGATGAGCTCAACGCCTCGTACAGATTCGCCTGTTGGGTACAATAACTTCTTGCTTGCATCCGTAAGTTGAATGGTGTTGCCCTGAGCTGTAGTGACCAAACCAAATTGTTTCGCCGCACCAATCTTGGCTGTAAAGGATTTTGTCGTTGTGCTCGAAAGGCCGTATTTCTTCGCCAGTTCTTGATAGGAAACTGCCTTCAAATTAAACGAGCTAATCTTTTTGATAAGCTCGATGCACTCGGCCCAGGTAGCCCCTGGATACAGCGCACTCTTTTCTCGTTCCGCCATACTGCATGCTCCTCTCGTAGAAATAGTTTATGGTAATAAGATAACACCCTTGGAACGACATGTCAAGAGCATTTTCGATATTTTCGCAGACAAAAGTTATTTACGTCGAAAATAAGGCTTCTGAGTTTCAAATATTGGCGCGTTTATGAGGATAGCGGAATGGATTTACTTTAAGAATTTTACTTTTTAATTTATAAGAAATTTAACATATTCTAATGTCTCGCAGAAAGTCCTAGCCCTGATTTTTATCGTTGTATTTTGGCGTTACATTCACAGACAGTCAAATGCAGCGCGTTAAAATCACCGACATGGGTACCAATTACTCGGCGCCCATGTCGGTGATTCTTTTTATTTGTTCTCTTTCTTAGACTTCTTCGCTTTCTTCCCGCCTTTCTTCTTACCTTTCTCCGGCCCCTGCCGTGGCAGTGTTCCCTCTGCGTTCAGCCTCTTCGCTTCCGCAATCTCCGCTTTCATCTCCACGATCAACACCTTCAGCTTCTCCTCGCACTCCTCGCGGGTGTGGGCATAGACATTGCGGGCGTGCTTTTTACCGTCGGGCCACTTGGGGGAGTAGCGGCCTTCAAACAGATGGTCGTTGATCTCGCTGACACAGCCGGTACCGGACCTGCGCTTGCGGCCCACATAGGGCTTGAAGTCGGTCATTCTCGGCTTTTCCGCCTGGGCCGGGGCAGTTTCCTGCCCCGGCTCTGAAGCGTCCTCCTGCGGTGCTGCCTTGCCGATGCTGCGGTCAATGTTGGCGGCGGCTGTGAGCCGCATATCGTCGGTAATGTGGGTGTAGATGTCCAGCGTGGTGGCCGCCGACACATGACCCAGCATAGCGGAGAGCGTTTTCACATCCATGCCGTTCTCCAGCGCCAAGGTCGCGAACGTATGGCGCAGATCATGAAAGCGTACATGCTTGCACCCAGCGTGTTCCAGGATGAGCTGCAACCTGCGCCGCACCACGCCGGGCGTGATGGGACAGTCCTCCTTCACCGGCGACGGGAACATCCAGCGGGAGTTCACCGTCTTTTTGTACTCCCGCAGCACCGCCACCACAGCAGGCGGCAGGACGATCTTGCGGACGGAGTTCTTCGTCTTGGGCGTGCTGATTTGAAGTTGGCCCCGCACATCGTAGACCTGCTTGTTCACATTCAGCACGCCGGTTTTGAAGTTCAGGTCGTCCCATTGCAGCGCCATCAGCTCACCCCGGCGCAGGCCGGTTGCCAAGTCCAGAAGGAAGACTTCGTAGTACCCCTCGAACATTGCCTGAATGAGAAACCGTTGCAGCTCCTCCCGCGTCAGCACCTGCATCTCCCGCGCCTTCTTCGGCGGCAGCTTGCAGCCGATGGCCGGGTTCACACGGATCAGTCCATCCTGCACCGCCTTCTCCAATGCGGAGCGGCAGGTGGCGTGACACATGCGCACCATTCGGTCGGACAGCCCTTCGCCGTACTTGTCGGTGAAGCGCTTTCGACCACTTTTCTTGAGTCGGCCATAAAACTGCTGCAGGTCGTTCTGCGTCAGCTTGTTCAGCGGGATGTCCCCGATCTCCGGGATGATGTGCAGGCGGATGCGGCTCTCGTAAGTCTCCTGCGTGGTGGGACGGATCTTTGGCTTGGAGTGATTCTCGTACCAATATGTCAGCCAATCCCCGAAGGCCATCTCGGGCCGCACCTTCTCCGGTTTCAGTCCGCCGCACTCCGCCTTGAGCTTCTGGAGCTTCTCGACGCACTCCTTCTTCGTTTTGGCGAGAACATTTTTCGTCTTGGGATAGCCGTTATCGTCATAGCCGATGACGATGCGCCCCTCCCACCGACCGTCCTTGCGCTGTCTTACGGTTCCGTCTCCGGCTTTTCGTTTTCTTGCCACGGTTTCAACTCCTTTCCGAAGATGTCCTCCATGAAGCCGCCCACGATGCCAGAGGCTGTCTTCTGCATATCCGGGGTGACATGGGTGTAGGTGTCCAGCGTGAAGGAGGCATTGGTGTGTCCCAGAATGCCGGACAGTGTCTTGGCGTCCACGCCGCTGGTGAGGGCATGGGTGGCGAAGGTGTGGCGCAGGTCGTGGAAGCGGATGCTGGGGAGTCCTGCCCACTGGAGCAGCGTTTTCATGTGGCGATACGCCGCGTTGGGATCGACGGGATCTTCCGGCTTCACCGGATCAGGGAATATCCATTGGCTGATGGCATCCACTTTTCGCCGCCGTAGGATTTCGGTCACGCTGTGCGGCAGGATGATGGTGCGCATGCCCTGATTGGTCTTCGTCTCGCCGACGGTGTATTCGCCCTTCCGCTGGCTGTGGAGGGTTCGGCATACCTTCAGCGTACCGGTATTCCCATCGAAGTCGCTCCACTGCAGACCGCAGATCTCGCCGCGGCGCAGGCCGGTCATCAGCTCCGTCTGGAAGAAGTCTCGCCACACCTCGTCCTGCTCCACCACTGTAAGGAAATCGTCCAACTCCGCACTGGTGAGAATGCGCTTGGGCTTGTAGTTAGGCTTGGGCGCAGTCGTACCCTCGGTGGGGTTCTTGGGAATGACATGGGCCTGCACTGCGTCCTTCAGCGCGGCGTGGAGTGTGGAGTAGATGTGGCGCACCATGGAGTCGGAGAGCTGATGCCCCATCTCGGGATGCTCATGGATGCGCCCCTCTGTTTTCAGGCGGCGGTACATCCGCTGGACGTCCTGCTGAGAGATGAGTGAGATCTGTTTGTCGCCCAGTTGCGGCTTGATGTAGTATTCGATGTAGCGGCGGTAGCCCTCGAGGGTACCGGGGCGCACCGTACCCGCCTTGTACTCTGTGAGCCAGCGATCCAGCCACTGGCCCAGCGTCATGCGGCTGTCCTCGGTCAGCTCCACATCACGGTAGCACTCGATGTTCTGGTGGAGCTTGTCCAGCAGTGCCTTTTGCGTCTTGGCGTAGACATGACGGAACAGCGGCTCGCCGTTTTCCCGGTGGCCGATGACGATACGACCCTCCCAGCGTCCGTCCTCCCGCTTTCGTACCATGCCGTCACCGGCCGGTCTTCGTTTTGCCATGTATTTCACTTCCTTTGACTGAGATTTCTTTTTGCAACACAAACAACTACCACACTTTTCGTGAAATAGCTATCAGAACTTTGAAATGGTTCGCCACTACATCCGCATAGAAAAGCCATGGTACTGCTCGTATTCTTCCTCTTCGTCATCTACGGCGTATTCCACCGTGCGGTCGATCTTGCCGCCGCGTTCCAGAATACGCCGGATCTCCTGCTTGCTGTGATGCAGCGTTTCCAGATGGAAGCGGTCATTGTCGCCGGTGTTCATCGCATCCAGGATGGAGATCAAACCGCAGACGGCATCGTCCACCGTAGGCAGGAGTTCACCGTACTCGGTGGCATCGATGCGGCTTTCCAGATACTCACAGCCGCCCATATCGAAGTAGGCTTCCATGCTGCTGCGCAGAAGCGTCTGGTCGAAGAGCTTATTGTCTCTGCATCGGACATTCTCCGGTGTGGTGTAGGTGATGTATTTTTGATTCGGCTCCCATCGCACCTTGTAGCCGTACTCCGCCATGAATGCGATGAACTCCTCACGGGTAGCACAGTTCTCCATAGCTTCCTTAATGGTACGGCACAGCCGTTTCTTCCAAGCAGGAATACGGAACGGATCCGCCTTGCTTTCGGTGAAGGACAAGCCATACTCCCGGCAGAGCTGGTTGCTGTATTCCTTGGCCTGCTGCATCTCCCGGGCGCTCTGATGAAACTTCTGACCGGTTTCAAAATTTACCGAGTTCATGATGATGTGATTGTGGATGTGCGCTGTATTCATGTGCGTGACCACCACGCACTGGTAGCCCTTGAAGTATTCCGCAAACTTCAACCCGATTTCATGCGCTGTATCAAAGTCCAGCGGATCGTCCGGAGCGAAGGCTTGGACGATGTGGTAGTAGCTGCGGCCATCTGTTTTGCGGAACTGTTTCTTTACAGCTTCAAATTCATCCTGAGCTGTTTGAGCCATGCAGTTGACACCAGATATGAGACGCTCCACCGTTTTCTCACGGTTTGTAACATAGTCCAGGATACCGCTCAGACTGCGTGAGACAGCAATGAATTTAATGTTTGCCATGCGTTCCGGTACACCTCCGTAAAGGGTTCATAGTTCACCTGCGTGATACGCCCCTGCCGAGCCATGACCGTGAGCTGGTTCAGGTTATTTCCCTGATAGCGCAACTCCCGCAGAAGCTCATCCATACCTTCAATGACCGTGACCTCACGATCCATAGCCGCCCGGCGCACAAACTCGCTCTCGGTCATATGAGCTGCATCCGCCTTGCGGCGGATGCAGTCCTTTTCCCACCCGGCAACGCAGGCACGGATAAATTGATTCTTAGCCATGGTGCTCGTTACCCCGGCTTGCCAGCATAGTCATCGTCTCAATCTGCTTAGCCAGCGTCTCGTCCCGCGCATGCATATAATAGAACTCCAGCATCTTCTCGACCGCAAAGCACTGCTGCCACTCCGCACAGCCAGGCAGTGCGTTTTTGCCCTTGCCGGTGAAAAAGTGATCCAACTCTTCACAGGAGACATCCGCGCCGAGTTGATAGAGCATGGCTTCCCGTACATCGCTGAGCATCTCTTCCTTATCGTACTTGTCCATCATAATTTCATAGAGATTATAGGTGTTCTTCGTCATATGCTTTTCTCCTTTAAATTCATTTTTCCTTGTGTTGATAGGGGTGTGGGCTTAGCCCGCCTGCCGAAGGGGTCGGAACGGGGCAATCGCCCCGTTCCGTACCACGAAGGCGAAACTTGTCATTCTCGAAGCGAGAATTTTCGGCGCTGACGCGCACTTCAGCCGCTCTGCGGCGCTTTTGAGAAAAGGCGGTCATCCTGCCCGGTCAAGCATCCATGGCGCATCACCTTCTTCCGTGCAGAACACGCTGCGGTAGGTACTGACATCCGGCACCATGCCACGCTCCAGCATAATCTCATGTTGCAGTAAGCGCACGCACAGTTCCGCATAAACACTCCGCATCTCGTCCCGGCCCTGGCGGGCAACGGCTCTTTGCTCATCGGTCAGATCACCGTAGTGTTCATCGCAGAGGAACAGGCGAAGCTCTTCTTCGTCGATGGGGTGGGCATGATCCTTGTTCCACGCCCACCGGATGTAGCGTACTGTGTCGTGCGTGCGCTGGAGAACCATCATCGGGTCATGGTCTACAATAAAGTTTGCAGGCTGCTGCATCATGCGCTTTCCTCCTTTTTGTTCTGCCGATTCAATTCGGCCAGCCGTTTCTCTGCCTTTGCCCGCTCTATGTCACGCTCCGCCCGCAGGAACTGCCGCTGATAGTTCAGCTCCAGTGCTTCCTGAATGGGGCGGATGGTGTAGATGAGACTTCCGTTGCGCACGCGGCCGTCCTTTGTGGTGATGGTACTGGGCTCGGTGTGAATAAGCCCCTTCTCCTCCAGACCGGCCACATACTTCCGCACGGTGTTTTCGCTCAGCTGCACCGCCTTTCCGATGGTGCGGTAGCTGGGATGGCACTGGTAGGTTCTGCGATCCTCGCAGCGCAGAAGGTAATTGTAGACGGCAATCTCATGCGAGCTGAGACCGAGGTTGAACACCTCGTTTGGCACGAGGTAGTAATACTTGTTCGGATCTCGCTTAGGCCAACGCCGGAACATCAGGCATCACCTCCTGTCTGCGCATCTACCCACCGGCGGAACTCTTCTTTGGGTACCACGATGCGGCTGCCTATCCGCAGCGCGGGGAAGCCCGTCTCGTGCATGAGCTCATAGGCGCTGGAGATGGACACGCCCAGCACCTGCGCCACCGTGTTCGCATTGAGGAACAGTGGCAGCTGGTCGTAGTTGGTGAATGTGGATTCTTGCATTGGATTCCTCCTTTATAATTCTTTGTTGAGAGCTGCAAGCAAAAAGCTCCCGCCGAAAAAGTGGGAGCAGTATCCATATTGCAAATTTAGAACCTCATGATAGAATAGAAGCATCAGGAGGTGAGCCAATGCCGTTGGTGAAATACAGGATCTACGAACTGTCCGCCAGAGCCGTGATCAGCTACGGAAGGCAGCAGGAGTGTGCATACGCCTTCCAGCTCAGCGCCGCCGAGACAGAGAAATGCAAATCACTTTCCGCACCTCACGAGCAGGACGATAACGCACTGTTCTATCAGATCATGTGCGTGCTGCACGGCGATGCCTTCACCGGAGGACCCGGTGGGCAGCTGGTGACTGACCTCTCGGACATCATTTTCTATGTGGACTTCTCCGGCATATTCGACCGGAGCGGTGCCAGAAAGAAACACCTGATCCGGCAGGAGAAGGCCAGGGCCCTGTTCCGTCCCGAAGGTGTCAGCCTGGACTTTGGCTCCAGGGCACATCGTTACCTCGCCTTTGAGCGTTCGGGCAGCATGAGCCGGCAGGCGCGGCTGTCCTTCATCCGAGAGGATTTTTATGATGCCGTGCGCCGCCGCATCATGATGGATATGACCATCGGTGACTGCCAGCTCAGCAAGCTCTATGCCTACAACGGCCTGATGCTGTCCAGCGGTATCCGTATTGACGGCATCGGCATTGACCGACCCCACCGGGTGGTGGTCATCGACAATCCTACGCGCACAGAGCGGAATGTCAGCGTCATCACCGTAGAGGACGACGGAACGCAGAGCAGTACCCGCAAATATCACCGGGTGGAGAAAAAAGAGGACATCGAAATCACCTGCTTCGACGGCGAGGGGCTGATCTCAAAAGAATATGCCCGCGTTGTGGACGAGAAGCTGTGCGGGAAGAAAGTCCACACCTCATTCCAGATCCGTATGCCCTATGTCAAGGGTATGCTGCACGAGGTGGACTTCAAAGACTTCCTGACCCTCTGCGGGACGGACACCATCACCGATCTGTGGGGCATGGAGCATTCCGTCCGGGATGTGGACGTCATCCTTACCAAGAGCATGTTCAAGGGATACGGCTGGCTCACTGCCAGTGGCATGAACTGGGAGGACTACCGGACGGTGTTTCGCAAGTACCGCCATGCGCTGTACATCACCAATGTGAGCAAGGAGAAACCGGAACAGACCACCGAGCTGAACTATCAGTTTCTGACCACCGTTTCCATTCAGGGTGACGAGTTCCGCCCCGCCGATTTGCCGGACGGCTGGGATCACAGTCCGGAGACGGACGAGCGAAATTGGCTCACCAAGCAGACGGAGCTGCGGTACTATAACCTCTGCGCAAACCCGCAATTTTGGCAGAACTACTTTCTGGAGAAAGCGAATCGGGTCGGCTGGTGGGAACGGCATCAGGGCAGAGACCAGATTCTTGCCGCCGTGCTGAAAAAAAATCCGCGTTTCATCAATGAACCAATCTACACCAAGCGGTTGGAGGACGAAGCCGACAAAATCGCAGAGCAGTACGCCGTCGGCCGGCTGATCGTGGCGGGAGACAACCGTTACCTTTCCGGGGATCTTCTGGACTTTCTGGCATTTCTGCTCCCGACTGTTCCGCCGCGCAAACGCAGGCAACGGATGTTTTACAGCACCGTCATGACCGACCACTTCCCGGAGAGTTCCTTCTATGCACCCCAGGCGGCCTATGCCCATGACGACGCCTGCACGCTGCTACGCAATCCGCACATTGCCCGCAACGAGGAGCTACAGCTTTCCTTCTACGACACGAAGGAAGAGAGAAAGCAGATGCGGCATTACTATTTCGGGCACCTGACGGATGTGGTGATGGTGGATTCCAATATGCTGGCTGCGGAGCGGCTGGGCGGCGCTGACTACGACGGCGATATGATCAAGACCATATCTGATCCGATCCTGAATGCCTGCGTCCGCCGCAACTACAACCTCTACCGCTATGAGAAACACAAATCCCTCACCAACACAGAGAACATTCCTCTGCTGATGATCCCTACGGCCCAGCCCCAAATCCGCAGTGCCGACGACTGGGAGGCACGGTTTGAGACCGTTCGCAGCACCTTCTCCTCCCGCGTCGGTCAGATCTGCAATGCCGCGCTGGATCGCAGCATTATCGCCTACAACGAAAACTCCGACGCCGAGGAGCGGGAGCGCTGCCGGGAGGAGACGGAAACATTAGCCATCCTTACCGGGCTGGAGATCGACTCGGCTAAGAGCGGCATCCGCCCCGACCTGGATGAGTACCTGACCCACAAGACCGTCAAGCGCAGTGCCTTCCTCAAATATAAGACGCTGGTAGAGGATGCGGAGACCCGGCGCGCCTGGTACGAGCCTACCCATGCGGCCAAGGTAAAGGCGTTTTTCAAAAAGGTGGATTGGGACGAGGTGGACTCCAACGTGGAGCGCCTGCCGTATCTGGCACAGCAGCTGAAAAAGAACACGCCGCGCATCAAGGCAAAGCCCACCAAGGACGAAGAATTGTTTTCCTTTGCTGCCCAGCAGCCGGACTGGAGGGAGCAGTTGGATTCCGATAAGCTGGCGGCGGTAGATGCGCTGCTGCAAGATTACGATGCCTGCCTTTCCCGCATCCGGGCCTGCCGCGTTCCGTTGAAGGAGAAAAAGCGGAAGAGCGATGTGGAGCGCATTTTGTATGCCAGAGGGCAGGAGGATGCATACGATCCCGACGAGCTGTACGCCCTGTTCGGCAGTCTGCCGCCAGAAAAGGTGTCCGCTCTGCGGCAAGCCATGCAAAAGCAGGCATGGCACCTCATGGACGAGGATGCACGGGAGTGCTTCCTGAGGGAATGGCTGACGGAGCCGGAGTTTGAGGATATTTACGATCTGCTGACCGATTTCCGCTTCGGCGGCTACCGCATCCTGGGAGACATTGTCTGTGATATGGAGGATGAGAACACCGGCAGGGAGAAAAAGCAGCTGTTCCGCGAAAGCGACTCGAAAGCCTTCACCGCCATGATGAGCGCCTTCGCGGACAAATCCGCATCCCGAAGCTACCGTGACGCCGTAACGGTCAAGTGCCGGGAGCTGCTGACCGCGATTGTAAGACCGGCTCTGGCCGTGCGCTATGTGGTGGCCCTCGGCAGACGCGACCTGCTGTGGGAGCTGCTGCCGGAGTATATCGAGAAAAATGTTCTGGAGGTGCGGGATGATTAACGAATGGGAGGAATTCTGCGCGTATACCGGAACGGTTTCCTATACCGCCAGCAAGAAGAGCGATACGACCTGGCTGGGCCGCTTCACCTTTGCCACGATCCTGGAGTTTGAGGGAATGGCTCGGATTTTGACCGTCCTGGCCCGCGGATACCTGTTCCACGGCAAAGATGGAGCGGTCATTTGGGGTGATCCGCATGACCGGGTCGACCATGCCCGCCGTGCGCTCTGCGCCTGGTGTAGTGTGCCAGAGGACGGAAAGCGTGTGCAGGGCAAGGAGTGGCAGCTCCAGACGGACTTTTCGGAGCTGCATCCAGAGTTCCCGGAGCTGGTGGATGCGGACGGGACCGGCTGGTTTCTCCGCCATGTCCTCCGCACTGCGGACTTCATGCTGACGCACCCGGAAAAGGTGCGCAGCACCTCACTCAAGTATGCGGAGGTCCTTCGCTCGAAGTTTGCCGCCGCATGGCGAAGCAAGGTAATGCAGTATCAGATCCCGATTTTTGCGCCCCAAACCAAGGGGGCTTGGACACTGCGCTTTGATGATGTCCTTGCCGACGCACTGGAGCTTGGCCCGCTGCGCAGAGAGGAACCGGAGCTGCCGCCAGAGCTGACTGAGAAAGTGAAAGCGGCGCTTCCGAAGGAAATTCCAGCCGAGGTCGTCTGTACGCTGATCCGCTATTATCTCGCCAACCGGCAGGATGATTGCGAGTGGGTGGTCCTGCCGGTGGCAAGCTTTGACGCCTACTTCGGGGACACCAGCTTCAGCAAGAAGTACCTGCCCAAGATCCCGCCGGAGATCATGGAGCGAAGCAATGCTTTCGGCATCAGTCGGTATCGGATCACGGAAGAATATCTGCCCTAACACGCAGGCAGCGGGACAAGCCTATATGGCCTGTCCCGCTGCTTTCCCTGCCCGGATCCTGAAAAATGTTTTCTTTGTCTATGGCGGTGCATCCGTTGAGCCGCCGCCTATGCTCTACTCCTCGTCATCATCAGACCACGAGGAGATCATGTGAATATCGCCTGTGTCCATATCCATTGCCATGTGATCTCCCATGCGCATCATGAGATTCCCATCGGAGTCCATCGCCATGCTGTCAGAAATGCTCATGGCGAAGTCGCCGTCATCGTAGTCAAAAAATCGATTGCACACTGTACCCACCTCCTCTATTGAAATATCTGTTATAAACCTCATTCACCGCTTCCACATACACCACAAAGGATGGGTGGTTACGATCCTGCCAAGACAGATACATGTTTTTCTTCTCACGATACCTGTCACGAACCTCCTGCCATAAGCCTTCTTCCTTTATTTCATCCGCCTTATCTTTCACCTGATGAGAGTTCGGCACTTCGTTCCATGTGTACTGATTCCAAGATTTATTATGCACTAACCGCATATAGTTCCCGTTTGGGTTTTTCTTGATAATCGCAACATCAAAGCTGAATTCAACATTTGGAGTATCCTTAAAATGCAGCAGTGCAGTCAAACAAGAAGTTGAATCTTGTGCATCCGAAAAGAACTTTCCGCCCACCGCTTTGTTAAGGACATTTCTAATTGTGTCTTTCAGCAATCGCGGGTCGCGATACTCGTTATCTGCCTTCATGACCAAAAGGTTGTAGTCCAAGTCATACGGTCCATCTCCATTTCTCGTGATCATATTCCTTGCTCCGCTTCCAACAAGCGAAAACTGTGCAGAAATACCCTTCTCCTTCAGCAGCTCGCAGGTTTCCTTCAGGACATTCGAGCAATCCGAACGATAGCGCTTTGCTTCGGATTCGCAAACAAACTCATACGCCATACATACTCTCCTTCTCGCCCATGCCATCCATTCAACCTCGGGGTTAAATCATTATAGAATAGCATAGAAAGTTTGATTGTCAATAGCGGCTTGACCCTATTTTGAATGTTCTCCGCAAATTTCAACCCATGCTCCCGATTTTATTGCCATTTTCGTACATATCCGCGGCATACTCGCGGTGATTCGGCCCCTCGTATGGCACCCAGCCAAAGCCCGGAATATAGACCTCATCGCCGGGATGCAGTTCTATGGTCGGCTGCGGCGTTTCGACCGCAGGCATCGGCTCTGCCGGTGCGGGTACAGGAACGGCGCCAAGCTCCTCGTCCGGCTCTGCCCGCGGCGTTTCCGTATTTTCCCTTTCTGCCGTTGTCACAGCATCTGTTTTCGGGGCAGCTGCGGCGTGCGTTGGTATTGGGGCGGGTCGTTCCTCCCTTGTGTCTGGCTGCGGCCACACAGCGGCACACAGGGCCAAGCAAGCGGTGATCACAGCTGTCACGATGCGCTTCTTCATTGTTCATCATCCTCCTTTTTGAGCGTAAAACGAGCGCCCGGTTTCTCTGCCGCTTGGCAGCGCGCCGGACGCTCATCGTCATAGTGATTCAATTCTGCGGACATCCGCCACGCCAGCCGAAATCCGGAGATAAAGCTGTCGAGCGAAGTGTCCTCCGAAATATGGTCCTTGGCATCGATGATCTTCAGCACCAATCGGCGCTCCGGCTTGCCCAGCGCCTCAATGAGCGAGCGGTGGCATTCCTCGATTTCCCGCTTCGTCGCCGCCAGCTCCGGTGGGGTGTAGAAGCAGTCGTACAGGTCCTTCAGCAGTTTGTTCATGTGCTCGCCTCCTTGCAGCACAAACATATACCACAAGTCAGCAGGAATAGCTACTGAAATTTTTAAGAAAAATAGCGACTGAAGCATTGCGTTTCAGTCGCTATTGGGGATGTAGGGTACCCGTGGTGCGGGCTCCCGAGTTAGCCATACCCACGTGCCATCCATTTCTTTCTCAATCTGTGATTGTCGTAAAAATAAGATCAATCATGGACAAAAGCATTTGTTAGCCACTAAAAAGCTCCCTCTAATATCAATGATGAGTATCTTTGGCAAAAATCATGCGAATTCATCATTTTTTCTTGAATTTCTACATTGTTTCTGATATAATAATATACAACGCCATCGGTGTTGGATATATGCCGTGGCGGATAAATGCAGATAAAAATGCTCTGCCAGTTGGCGGGGCATTTTTTCTTTGATTCGGAGGAACAAGCTTTATGGCTGTCAGTTATAAAAAGCTCTGGAAATTATTGATCGACAAGGACATGAAGAAGAAAGATTTATGTGCTAAGGCTGGTATCAGTTCCGCTTCCGTAACAAAGATGGGGAAAAACGGTCATGTGACAACAGAGATTCTCCTAAAGATTTGCACTGCTCTGGATTGTCGGATTGAGGACATTATGGAGTTTATACCCGAGGATAAGTGACTCCCTGTCGCTAATAAAAAACGAGGTGATTATACCATGCCTAAATATCTTGATTTATTTGCGGGAGCAGGGGGCTTGTCCGAAGGATTTATCAGAGCTGGCTATGAGCCGATTGCTCACGTGGAAATGGATGCTGCTGCGTGCTATACCTTAAGAACACGCACAGCATATCATTGGCTCAAAAAGGGAAATAATCTTGCGCCATATACCAAATATTTGGCCGGAGATATTACCCGGAAAGATTTCTATGCTCTGGTTCCTAAGGAAATATTGGACTCAGTTCTTAATTATGAGATATCAGAGGAGTCTTTACCTGCCATTTTTAAAGACATTGACTCACTCCTTGGCGGTGAAAAACTTGATCTGATTGTAGGTGGCCCTCCTTGCCAAGCTTACTCTATTGCCGGAAGATCCCGGTCTGAATGCAAAATGGTCGGTGATAAGCGAAATTATCTATACAGGCTATATGCAGAGTTTTTGAAAAAATATCAGCCAAAATATTTCGTATTTGAAAATGTTTTGGGCTTGCTGTCCGCCAGAGACGAAGATGGCTCCTTGCATTTTGACAACATGCGCGCATTATTCAAGAAATGCGGATATGCAACGGACTTTCGTATATTGAACGCATCAGATTACGGTGTGCTTCAAAACAGAAAGAGAATTATTTTGATTGGTTTCCATGGCGAAAAAGCGGATTTTTATCCTCAAATCCCTGTGATCAAAGATGCACACAAAGTCGGAGAATTATTTTGCGATCTTCCCTCCATCAAGGCTGGAGAGGGTGTTATTACTCCGGTGAAAACAACTCACTATACTGGGAAGTACCTGTTCAGCGCAAGAATTAAAGAGTATGATGGGGAGCCAGTGACATTTCATCAAGCACGGCCCAATACTGCACAAGATCTTGAGATATACCGCATTGTTGTCGATACTTGGAATAAAAGCAAAACCAGAGTCTCATATACAGACCTTCCTGAACGATTACGTACCCATAATAACACAAATAGTTTCTTGGATCGTTTTAAAGTAGTGGCTGGAAATCTACCCTATGCCCAGACCGTCGTGGCACATATTTCGAGAGATGGGCACTACTTTATTCATCCGGACATTAAGCAAAATCGTTCTATTACCCCAAGAGAAGCTGCTCGTATTCAAACATTTCCAGACAACTACTTTTTTGAATCCGTAACTGGACGACCTTCGCGAACACTTGCTTATAAGCAAATAGGTAACGCGGTCCCTGTATGTCTTTCTTACCACATAGCCCATGCATTGTTGGCTCGATTTACAGGAGGTGACAAAAATGCCGAAGAATCAAACACTTGATGAATTTTACAGCACTTTCAGAGAAGAAGTGCTCTGTGCCAGTGACACTGAAACAAGTGGATGGACCACAGAAGATTTCCTGACAAATGTTATGATGGAATACTTGGAGGAGGCTGGCGAGGTAACCGATCCCGTTATTTGTCCTTTCCGTGGATATGGCCTTCAGATGAATGCATACGCAATATCTGAGGACTGCGAGTCCGTCGATATTTTCGTCAGCATTTATTCAGAGTCGGATCGCCCTCGTTCGGTCTCCCAAGCGGATATTGACGCTGCTATAAAGCGTGCTATTCAGCTTTACCACAAGGCCATCAACGATCTGTATACAGCCTTCCAGAAGGATAATGACACCTATGAATTCGCAATAACCCTTCACCAGAATAAAGACAATATTAAACACGTTCGGATCTGTGCACTTACAAACGGTCTTGTAAAGCCGATTGCACTAAAAAATATAACCATTGGTGATGCCGAAATTTCTTTCTCTCTTTGGGATGTAGATCGTTTGTATCGTTGTGTCACTTCCGGAAAAATGCGTGAAACAATCGAAATTGATTTTGTAGAAAAGTTTCAAACCTCCATTCCCTGTATCGAAAACAATACCAGCAAAAAGTACAGCGTTTATTTGGCCATCATCAACGGCGATTTGTTGGCAGCTCTCTACGACGAATTCAGAGACCGTTTGCTTGAGAAAAATGTGCGCTCATTCCTTCAAGTAAAAGGAGGGGTTAACAAAGGAATCCGGGATACTTTGCGGGATGAACCCGATATGTTCCTCGCATATAACAATGGCATTTCTGTCACTGCCGAGAGTGTCGAAATTGTTCGGGATGAAAACGGTAAACCTTCTATTAAACGCATTCGGGATATGCAGATTGTTAACGGAGGCCAAACTACTGCTTCTATTTTCAACGCTAAAAATGACCGCAAAATTGCAACAGATTTGTCACAAGTTTTTGTCCAGATGAAAATCTCGGTAATTCACTCTGCAGATGATATGGATGAAATTGTCCCCAGAATTTCGACTTTTGCCAATACTCAAAACAAAATTCAGGTTGCCGATTTTTCTGCTAATGATCCCTTTCACAGACGCATTGAAGAACTATCGCGTACCATCTGGGCGCCTGCCCAAGGTGGCATGAAACCTCGAAACTGGTTCTATGAGCGGGCACGCGGACAGTATGCAGATATGCTAACCCGCGAATCCACCACCAAGCGAAAAAAAGAATATAAGGAAACCCATCCTTTTTTTACCAAAACAGACCTCGCCAAGTACGAAAACACATGGGACCAGCTCCCATGGCAGGTCAGTGAGGGTGCCCAAAAGAACTTCCACAAATTTATGCTTCGTTTAAAAGAACGCAAGGGATTTTCTCCAGATGAGATTTATTATCAAAACCTCATTGCCAAAGCAATCCTGTTCCGTCAAACCGAGAAACTTGTTCAGAAGCAACAATATGGTGGATACAGGGCCAATATTGTTACATATACTCTTGCCTTTCTTTCCTTCAAGACTGCCCAGCGCATTGATTTGGAGCGGATATGGAAGGAGCAGGCTCTGACTCCGGCTTTGGAACGTGAAATCATTGAAGTTTCAAAGTTTGTTCAGAGTCTGATTGTAAATCCACCGGGCGGAGCCAATGTTGGTGAGTGGTGCAAAAAAGAAAAGTGCTGGCAGTCCATCCGCGACCATGAGTACACCCTTAGCGATGAACTTCAACTTGAACTGCTATCTGTAGCGCGACCTACCATTGGCAGTCAGCCTGCAACCGGAAGTATTGATTCGCTTACAGATGAAGAGCTGGCTTTAATTGACGAGGCTGCAGCTATTCCTGCAGAGACTTGGTTTGCACTATCGCGCTGGGCAAAGGAAACCCGGAACTTCCAGCCTTGGCAGCGTAGCCTTCTATTCTCTGTCGGAACTTTGGCTGGCCGTGGTCAAAAGCCAAGTATCAAACAAGCAACGCATGCGGTGAAAGCATATAAATCCGCTCTTGAAAAGGGATTTATCGTTTAAACGACAAGGAGGGATACCCATGTTGGAATGGCATGACTTTGTAGAACAACTGCTGTCTGAAGAAAGCAGCTTTGACGGGATCAGCCTGTCCTTCGATGGCACCGCTCATTCTGTGGGAGTCCCTCCCATTATCAAAGCCAGCGTACTGATGCTTGATAAAATGATTACACACCAAGGAAAATTCAATATTCTGGTTTTCCCTGAACGCATTCAATCAATTTTCATTTTTACGCTGATCAAGTTACTGCACAACATTGCAGAAGGGAAAATTGAGCGTGCCTATGATCCTGAAGCTTTTAAGCCTGGAGAAAAGCTGAAGCTCGGAAACGCTGTGGTCGAGTTCGTAGGCATAGAAGACGAGAAAAACGAGCGGCGGATGAAGATCAAAGTGGCGGATCTAACTATCAGTGCTCCGATTGAATATTTTCCACTGTTTCAGTTAACCAATACACAGCGCCGTTTGAGCCCGTATGAAAAATATGTGGTAGAAAAGAAAAAGATAGAAGGACTTGTTTCTCACTTAACAGCAGACGAGAAGTTCTTGAAGATGCTTGCTGATTACAGGACACATATGGACAGCTCTATCGTGAGCATGACCTCAGTAATCAATGCTAAGGAACTGCTTTCTACTTGTAAACTCTGTGGCCGTGACATAAAGAGCATTCTTCTGGTTGGACAGGCAGACTATGAGGGAAATGTCAAAAATGTCGGCGCCGGGCAACTTGGTGGCGTTCCTGCTGTTGTTCTTGCATCGGATCTGTACGCAATAGCAGCACTGGCAGACCAAGGGCATCCTATTCAGTCCATAATTATTGACGGTTCCAATGCCAATATTCTTCTGAGTCAGATGGATGCGTTGGATAATTTGATGCGTTTGGGTGTTCCGATTACATGTGTGACCGATATCGTCAACTCTTTTGATTTGCAGCCATTTCTCGACAGGCAGTTCAATGTGTGGAGGTGGGATGAAACCAGCATTACTGACCACCTTTACAATGTCAACCCGTTGAGCTCAGACAGGAAAATCAAGCATTGCGCAAAACGTGAGGTTAAATACCTCGTGTCAGACGGCAATGAAATCAGTATTGCTATTCGTAAGCTGTACTTTCATCGTGGAGAGACACAGACTCTGTCGGTACAAATGCTCAAGTTGTTTGACAAGTTGTTTTCCCTTGCTTTCGTTGCTCTCCACGAAACTGTACCTTTTAATGACGATCAACTGATACGGCCAAAACTTATTTTGGACGAGTGTAGCAGTATTCTTGCCGGTGAAAAGAATTACCTTGCATCGAAAACCTACGATGATTACAGCACCATCATTAGCTGTCTGAAAAAGGTCTTTATTAAAGGATACCCCCTGCCCAAGCATGACGCTTTAGCTACCAGACTACGTAGCGAAAAATATAAAAGCATCTGCATTATTGTCCCTGAACGTTCTGATAAAAAACATGTACAGGAATATTGGCAAATGTGGTGCCGTCGGCAAAGACTTATCACGCAGGTGTATGTCTTGTATCCTGCTGAGTATTACCCTGCTTTGACAACGCAGTTTTCTGCAACGGTTGTTGTCGGTTGGTTGAAGCGCGCTATCATGCGAAAAATCCTCTATGGTTTTAATACGCAAACATATACGATTTTGCTGTATGACTATGAAAAACGGTGGAAAAACTACGACACCCAAAAATGGAACTCCGCCTTGGATAGTTTACAAAATCGGAAAACCATAGAAAGGTCCTTTGCTACAGACAAACTCCATATATCTACCAGCAGATTTGTTCCGCCAGAACCAGTACCAGCAGATACGCCAAAAGCAGACGAATTCGCTGAAATTGAAGTAGTGCTCCGGGAAAACAAGTACCGTCAGTATGTCGCCAATGGCGGGCAGAAAGCAGCAAACGAAACAGCAAAAGCAATCCCGGTTAACTATGTTGGCGGTTACCTGGCATTTTATCGTACTGGACACAAAGTTATCTCCGCAACCAACATCATCATGAATGATGCAGATAAAATAGACGCTGTCCTTCCAGAACAACTGAAAATGGGTGATTTTGTTGTTGTCCGCGAAACCGCCAAGGACTTGATCCGCGAAATGGCAGATGTTATTTTGGCACGCTCCGGAAAAGCCGGGTTGCGAGAAATGGCCGGCAAGTGGAAAGAAGCTTTGAAAATTGAAACATTGTTCTACTCAGATGATGAAATCTATCAACATCTGCAAGGTGCAGGCTGTACCAAGGGTTACCAAGCGGTTCGTGGTTGGATTCATGACGATGATGTTATTGCCCCGCAAAGTAGACAGGATCTGGAGCACATTGCTTCAGCCACGGGCAGCGGTGTTTTGAAGGAACTGTTGGATCAGATATATGATGCTGCACAGACAGTTCGCAGCGCTCACATTCAGGCTGGCAAAGTGCTGTCGATGCATCTAAAAAGCCGGATTGTCGAAGCGTTAAAGGAATGTGAAGACATTGATCCATTCAATATTTGGGAGCCTATTGAAATGCAGGTTGAAGGGATTGGAACTGTACGCATTCTTAAAATCATTGATATTGGTGCACCTGTAACCGTTGACATTGCAGACACCAACCGCCTTATTGACGAAGAGTGAGGAGCTTAATTATGGCAATTATGATCCCTTCCGTGATTTCTCCGGAGGTGAAATCCAGTGCAGAGCGAAAAATATTTGAGTGGTTTCAAAATGCACCGGGGACAGACAAATGGATTGTTCTGCATTCTCTTGGAATCACAACTCACAATAAAGTAATATATGGTGAAACTGATTTTCTTGTCTTAGCTCCGCAGCTTGGTATCTTCGCGCTTGAGGTAAAGGGTGGACGTGTAAAGCGTGAAAACGGAATCTGGTACTTCACAAATAGATACGGTAAAACTAACAGCAAAGTTCGTGGCCCGTTTGAGCAGGCAAAAGATGGAATCTTCAGCATTGTAGATGCTATGAAGAAGCGTGTTGATATCGAGCATCGCTATATTCCCAATGTTTTGTTCGGTTATGGAGTTATGTTCCCGGATATTGAATATACATCCTCCGGAATTGACGAAGAGCAGTGGCAGGTCTTTGATTCCCGTGATGGTTCCAATGTCAAGCAATTCATTAAGCGACTGGCCGAAGGGGTAAAATCCAAATGGGAAGCTTTGTATGGGCCACTCAATAAATCAAAATTGCCTGATGCTGCAGATGTCCGGTATATGGCATCTATTCTGCGCGGTGATTTTGACTGTGCCGTTTCCATGAATGTACAGCTACATAATGCCAGTGAAGCCTTAATTGCGCTGACCAAAGAGCAGTATCGCTGTCTGGATCAGCTTGATGACAATCCCCGTTGCCTGATTCAGGGCCCTGCTGGGACAGGTAAAACTCTTCTTGCAATTGAAGAAGTCAAGAAATCTGTTGCCCGTGGCGAAAAAGTTGCTCTGTTTTGCTTTAATTCTAACCTTGCTGATTGGCTTAACAGCTATTTTTCTGATATGCCGGAATCTGTTCGGCCAGAATTTGTCGGAACACTGCATAAATATATGACGCAGGTAGCAAAGGAAGCCGATCTGCTACCGCCTTATCCCCATGATCCAGATCGAATTCGGTATTATTATCAAACAGATTTGCCCGAGGCTGCGGCATATGCGTTGCTGGAAACCGGAGAACTGTTTGATAAGATTGTCGTTGATGAAGCACAGGACCTGATCCGTGACAGTTATCTTGATGTCATGGGAGGTTGTCTCAAAAAAGGATTATCCAGAGGCCGCTGGACCTTGTTTGGAGATTTTTCTATGCAGGCCATATACGCAGAGGGAGTCTCTGGCACTAAACTCATTGAAAAGCTGGATAATATTACCTCTTTTATCCGATTTAAACTTACAGTAAACTGCAGAAATACGAAGCCGATTTGCAAGGAAATCGAAACCGTGACCGGTTTCAAAGCGCCACATGATCTTTGGACTAAGGTAGATGGGCCTCCGGTACAATATCTCACCTGGTCTACAATGGAGAGCCAATGCAAGAAGCTAAAGGCTGTATTGAAGCAACTGGCTGATTCTCATATTGAACCGGAAAAAATCACCATTCTTTCCCCCAGAAAAAGAGAGGATTCTGTGGTGTCTATGCTTGACGGTTATGTAGTTAAGGATTTCAGCGTACCTCCCGGAATGAACACAACATTCTGTACGATTCAGGCGTATAAAGGTCTTGAAAACTCTGTAATCATCCTGACCGACATTGAAGGATTCTCGGCTGAAAAACTGATGTATGTGGGCTTGAGCAGAGCCTGCACAGGATTATATGTCTTGGAGAGCGATTCTGCAAAGAGAGAATACGATAATCTTTTGATGAGGAGGCTGTTCAATGAGTGATAACAGACGCGATCAACTTATCGAATTTGTTGAACGGGAATTTATTGGTCCAGATCCCATTGACTGGCCCGGTATGACGCAAAGCAATGGCCAGGAAATACTGGCTTCTGACCCTCCACGCACCCGCTACATCGCGGGTATCCTGTATCCTGCAGAAACCACTGACGATAAGGCAGACCTCAAGGATGACGAATGTGAATTGCTGGACGAAGCAGATGGAGAAGATGTGGAAGTCAAGCCCCAAAAGCTTGGCGATGGTACAGTAGAATTTCTTGAGGATGCAGAAGAATTGATAAACCGTTCCAATGCATACCGACAATCTGCCATCAGCATTACCGTATCCGTTAAAGATGGCGATGCTATTCGTGTGGCGGTATCTGCAGGCACCTATATAAAAGTACCCGCCATGGACCCCGCCACTGGAGAACGCTTGGAAAACAAGTATAAGTATCCCCGTACTGCACTGGCTTGGGAAAATGATAATGCTCCGCTGATTTTGCCTACCCCTACTGACGGCCTTAAAAAGTTTCCGATAGGAACGACCGGACTGCAATTTGATATTACCTATCGCTACCGCACGGGTGACAGTCGTATTTATACATTTACCTTGGAGAATGCAAAACCCAAGGTTAAAGAAAATGTCAGTGATGAGGAATGCTTCTTCCAATGCAAGTTTAAGCTGTTCTCCGAAAAAGGTTTTTCTCCGCTGTCTGATTCACAACGGATTACACAGGACGAGGACTACCAGTCCAATCAGCTTCTCTACCGGAATGTGCGGAACTATGCCATCGGCCATGGTTGTGCAGCCGATTGGGATGACAGCGAATCTGTACTGTGGATTACTACGGCAATTTTTCCGAAATATGACATCAAACCCATAGTACCCAGCGCGATTAAGGGAGTATCCCTTGATATGCTGAAAATGAGCCCATATGGAAGCTTTGCCGATACAATCCGCGAGCTCCGAATGATGTGTGCAAAATACCGCGAATGGATCAACGGATTACGCACAATCCGACAAGATCTGTCTACGGAGTATAAAATTACTGCAGACAGACATATAACAAACTGCGAAACCTGTCTGTCCAGAATGGAAAAAGGCGTGGAGCTGCTGGAGCAAAATCAAAACATTCGTATCGCATTCCAGTATATGAACTTAGCAATGCTAATGCAGCAACTGCATTACAACCTCCCATTGCAGAAATGGGAAGATAATGGTGCAGGTGATATCAGTCTGGTAAATCCGGTTTCTATGCCTGTTGTAACTGATGATAGTACTTGGCACAACAAAGAACAGCGGGTTTATGGCAAATGGCGTCCCTTCCAGCTGGCATTTGTGTTGATGAACCTTCGCGCCATGTACGACCGTGACTGTAATGAGCGCGGAATCGTCGATCTGATCTGGTTTCCCACCGGTGGCGGTAAAACCGAAGCATATCTGGGTCTTTCTGCATATACCATCTTTATCCGCCGCCTTATGAACAAGGATGACAAAGGTACTGCTATTCTGATGCGGTATACACTTCGCCTTTTGACTGCACAGCAGTATGAGCGTGCATCCGCTATGATATGCGCCTGCGACCTCATCCGAAAGAGTCATGAAGACTTGTTCGGCAAGAACAGAATTACCATTGGTTTGTGGGTTGGTATTTCCACTACTCCCAACAAAGTAAGCGGTGCAGTAAAAGCGTATGAAAAGCTGTATCGTGGAGAAGGTAGCAATCCTTTTGTTATGCTGAAATGCCCGTGGTGTGGTGCACAAATGGGGCCTGTACAAAAGGGCAAGAATCAGTGGGAACTTCCCGGTTACAGGAAAGTACCGCTGGGCCGGAGAAGGTTTGGTTTTGCTTTCCGGTGTCGTAATCATCAATGCGACTTCTCGACCGAGGATCTGCCGCTGTTTGTTGTGGATGAATCTATTTATGAAGAGACCCCCACATTGCTGCTGGGTACCGTGGATAAGTTCGCAATGCTTCCGTTCCGCCCGAATGCGCAGAAAATATTCGGTTATGAAAACGGGGTAAAGAAGACTTCTCCGGATCTTATTATTCAGGACGAGTTGCATCTGATTTCTGGCCCTTTGGGTTCCATGGTAGGCCACTATGAAACACTGATTCACGAACTTTGTACCACAAGAACAGCATCCGGCGATATTCATCCAAAGATTATTGCGTCCACTGCAACTATCAGCCGTGCAAAAGAACAATGCCACGCTCTGTACGGCTGTGACCAGGATGATGTTTTCCAATTTCCCCCCTCTGGCCTCGATGCAGGAAACTCTTTCTTTGCAGAGGAAAAACGTAATCAAAATGGTCGGCGCTATGTAGGCATATTGGCTACGGGCTCTTCGTCCGATGCAACTACCGCAATCCGCCTGTTTGCATCGTTGCTGTATGGTGCCAAAGCGATGCGGGTTGACTCAGAAAAGGATCGTGATCCCTACTGGACCAATATGGGTTACTATAACAGTATTCGTGAACTTGGACAGGCAGCCACTTGGATTCGGGCGGACATCGATCAGCATCTGGACGTTATGTATAAGCGTCGGTTCGAAGACAAGCGGTATCCGACAAAAGAAGATTACCGCAAGAACAGACGATACATTTGGCGGGATGAGGAACTTACCAGTCGTATCTCCGGCAGCGAAGTAACTGCCAGCTTGGCAAATCTGGGAATTCGGTATCCCGGTGAAGTGGATTCCGAAGGGAAAATCAAGGAACATCCCATCGATATTTGCCTTGCAACAAACATGATTTCCGTTGGCTTGGATGTATCCAGACTTGGTCTGATGACCGTGGCTGGACAGCCCAAAACCACATCTGAATATATTCAGGCAACCAGCCGCGTTGGACGTGATGCAGAAAATGCTCCTGGTCTTGTTTTTGTTTTGTACCGGCCCGGCCGTCCAAGGGACAAGTCCCACTATGAACAATTCAGGTCCTATCACTCCCGCGTATATTGCAACGTTGAACCGACAAGCGTCACACCCTTCTCTGCTCCGGTGCGCGAGCGTGCTTTGCACGCAATTATGGTTGGAATGATGCGGTTGGAAAATGACGACAGATTCAATGAGGATCCGCCCCGTTTCCCCGATGATGATTTGATTGATAAAGTACGCTGTGTCGTTGAAAACCGTGTAGAGGATATCGACAGTGAAGAACTGGATGCAACACTGGATCGAATGGAGTATATTCTGCAGTGTTGGGAGGACTGGAATCCCCGGAAATGGGAGCCTGCGAGAAACCCTGACTGGTCTTACGCTGACCCTGTTCCCTTAATGTATTCCGCAGGAAGCCATCCCAATGAAGCATGGGGCTCCCGGGGAATTGAGACTCCCACTTCCATGCGCAGCGTAGATGCATCCTGCGAGGCCGAAGTACTTACCAATCGCTATGTACCAAAGGAGGGCTAAAAAATGGCATTTAATAACAGACCTATGCGCAGAAGTGCCCTGATTGGTCCATGGGGTGTGGGAGCGATCGTTCCATTCCCCAACGATGAATCCCTGATGATTGCCGGTCTGGATATGTGGCGCTACAATGATGCGACACCTTTCGTAATAAAGGATGAGCGTCTGCTTCGACGGCTGGGTGTTCAGGAACTGCGTTGGCCCCCTGATTATCGGGAGAATAATGCCGATCCACAGAACTGTTTTCTGAAAATTCCGACGGTAAGATTCCCTACATGGCACTATTGCCCATTCTGCGGCACAATGGAAAAAACTACATTCTACCAGCAGCAACCTGAATGTGAGTGCTATCCATGGCCTAACGGAAGAAGGTGTAATCCTGCGTTCCGACACAGAAGGAAACTGATTCCGGAACGTTTCATTGTTATCTGCCCGGATGGTCATATTGATGATTTCCCAGTAGCTGAATGGCTTCATCAGGACCCCGGATGCCGGTATAATCCGGAGACCTGCAAAATCAGAAGAAGTACCGGTGGTTCATCTGCTTCTCTGAGTGGTGTGTATTATGAGTGTACCTGCGGTGCAAGAAAAAACATTGCTGGTGCTACTAAGCCCGGAGCATTATCCAAGATTGGATACAGATGCAAAGGTACTAAGCCATGGCTTGGTATGGACAGCGATGAAGAGCATCCTTGTGGCCGTGCCGATGTACGAGTGGTTCTCCGGGGTGCTACGAATGTATGGTTTGCTGATACCAGAAGTTCCATTTACATTCCAACCGATGATGAACAGGCAACAAAGAAAATTCTCGCTGTACTGGATGAGTTTTTTGATTCAGTAAGTGCACGTCGGGTTAACGGCGAATTGGACCGAAGCTTTATTTATATGTTGGCAGATGCTAAACATGTTGACCGGGAAGCTCTTTACAATGCATTTATTCGCCGGGATCAGGGGTTGGAAGGGTTACCGGATATTACAGAAGAAATATCTGAAGACGAGTATCGGCTTGCAGAGTACAATGTTCTGATAAAATCCAGTGGCGGCGATGCACAGCGCTTCCATTCAAAGAATTATCCGATTTCCTACTACGATCCAGTCATCAGCAAATACTTCAAGAGCATTTCCCTTGTACATAAGCTTCAGGAGACCCGTGCTTTCGTTGGATTCTCACGTGCGGAACCCAGTGAGATGCCTATCTCTGAGCGAAAGAAAATGCTTAGACTGGGCAGTGAAAACTGGCTCCCAGCTATTCAGGTTCATGGCGAAGGTATTTTCTTTGAATTCAACAAGGAAGCGGTGGAAGAATGGGCGCAACGGCCTGCTGTCTTGGCACGGCTGCGTAACCTTCAGGATTCTTACCGGAACTCAAAGTTTGGTGCAAATGTCACCGGAGATCTTCGCCCGGAATTCGTTTTGATTCATACTTTTGCCCACCTGATCATCAACCAGCTCAGCTTTGAATGTGGCTATGGCAGTTCCTCTATTCGTGAAAGAATTTACTGTGAAAAAGCAGAAAATAAGTATGGTATGTACGGTGTCCTTATTTACACAGCTTCCGGTGATTCTGAAGGTTCCCTCGGCGGCTTGGTTCGCCAAGGTGCAAAGGATCATATAGAGGATACGATCCGTGATGCAGTACGGAATGCCGCATGGTGTTCTTCGGACCCAGTTTGCATTCAGTCTTACGGACAAGGTCCGGAATCCTGTAACTTGGCAGCATGCCATAACTGTGCGCTGTTGCCGGAAACCTGTTGCGAATGCGGCAACAGGCTGCTGGATCGCGGCACAGTCGTTGGCACACTGGATAACAAATCCATTGGATTTTTTGCTGAATTACTGGAACAGTGAGGTGATTGTATGCTTGTTATCCTGTCTCAAAAGGTGGATAGTGAGTCTTCCTACGCAGATGAACTGTTCAACTCATACCATTATCCCGCCAGGTATAAAAATCAACTGCACAAAGGAGATATTTTCATTTATTACCAAGGCAATCGATACGACAAGAGTCAGCGGTACTATTTTGGAGTAGGCTCTGTTGGCGAAATTCAGACTACAGATGGAGAAAACTATTATGCTAAACTTCTGGATTGCCAACAGTTTGAACGGAAGGTTCCAATTTATCTCCCTGACGGTGGATATATTGAACAACTTGGTTTCGAAACAGTTCGAAAGAGTCTCAATCCTCCTTGGCAAAGTTCTATTCGCCCGTTATCCCAAGAAGCCTACGATTATATATTAAAAGCCGCTGGTATTCAGCTATCTTCTGAGCCTGTGCATCAAGGCTCGATAGACGTGTTGAAAGATAAGTTAAAGCTTGCTGTCAGAGACTTTTATGTCGAGGGTAATTCTTCGGCAATACATCGTATCGAAAGCATTGCGTCCGCTATCGGCCGGGCAACATCTACTTCCGGAAAAGAAAATGAACATACCCGGTCTTCTCGCTATAGTCCGACAGTGAGTCAAGTTGAAAAGCTTTCCCGTTTGCTTGATTATTGTAAAACTATGAGAATGTCATATTCTTACAAACCAATTTTAATTCTGGCACTACTTCACTATGGTGACCGGGATGGCTGTATTTCTATTGAAAATGCTGCGGTCTATTTTCGTGAATACTATTCAAATAGGAAAGCACAAGGACTGGCAATTGAGAAGAAACAGTGTATATATCTGAGAGACGATGTGACCGATGCACAAATAATCGCAAATCTTCTTTCTAACCCCGTAAAGGCATTAATAGAGAGCGGCTTTTTCTTTTATAACGAAGACTCGCATGTATTTTCTGTTTCTCCAGACATCTGGAGCACGATTGACAGATCCAATAAAGCTGCGATTACGAGAATATGTCGTCAAAAACTGAAAGACTACTACAAAGACTAATTGAAATGGGGGATTGTTATGGCCGATGTCCATTCTCCAGAAACCAGAAGCTATAATATGTCCCGTATTCGTGGAAAGGATACTAAACCAGAAGAACATGTCAGAAAATACTTGTTTTCTCAAGGATTCCGATACAGAAAAAATGACGCTCGTCTTCCAGGAAAACCGGATATTGTTCTTCCCAAATATAAGACGGTGATCTTTGTAAACGGTTGTTTCTGGCATGGGCATGAGGATTGTCACTATTTTGTGTGGCCTAAGAACAATGCGGAATTTTGGAAAAAGAAAATAGGCTCCAACATTGAGCGCGATGCTAAAAATCACGCCCTCCTCGCCAAGCTCGGATGGAATGTGATTGTAGTTTGGGAATGTGAACTGAAACGATCAACAGCTGAAGAGGCACTCAATCTCTTGGTACATTGCATCGTGCAGCGGCAGTCATATGGTAACAGCGACTAAAAGTTTTGTATTTCTCTAAGAAAAGCAATTGTGTGACAACAATTTTTCTGCCTATTGGGATGCTAACTTCGCTACTCTTATCAAAAAGGCCGTACCTGCTCATATGAACAGGTACGGTCTTCTAAAATGTTATTTTTATTGAAGGATATCTAATTCAGTCTGAAATAGCAGGTGTTTTTACCTTTTCCTTCTTTTTTCAGTTCACCAACGGCGACTAACTTCCGCAAGGCACCCTCAATGGAACTGTCACTGAGCGTTGGACAAAGCTCCCGGATGTCCTGTTTATTGAACCGCCCGATTCTATTCTTGCTTGCTCTGCGCACCATTTCCAGTGCGGGCAGCTTGGTTTCAACAAGCGCCACACGATCCTCAAAGTCCTTATAGGCTGCAAGTATTGTTCCAAGCAGATATTTGATAAAGGGCACTACATCCTCGGTGCCTTCGTGCCAGCCGGTTTGCGCCTGTGCAAGCGCATCGTAGTACAGATCTTTGTTTTTGGCGATTTTGGCTTCAAGGGAGATATACTTTCCAACATAAAAACCATTTCGGTACAGAAGCAGCGTTGTGAGCAATCTGCTCATTCTTCCGTTGCCGTCATTGAAGGGGTGGATGCACAGAAAGTCATGGACAAAAACCGGAATCGCAATCAACGGCTCCAGTTCCATATTCCCGATTACGCGGTTGTATTCCTCACAGATTCTGTCCAGCGCTTCCGGCGTTTCATACGGAGCAAGCGGCATGAACAGCGTTTCCACATGACCGTCCGGATAGGTGGCAGTGATATAATTCTGCACGCTTTTTGTGCGGCCCGCAAGCGGGTTATTCATGTGGCTGTACAGGATTTTGTGAAGCTGCAGGATATAGTTCCGCGTAATTGGAATCGCGTCAAAGCTCTCGTGAATGATGCTCAGCACATCACGGTATCCGGCAATCTCCTGCTCGTCACGGCTCCTCGGCGTGGTTTTCTCTTCGACAAGCTGCCGGATTCGGGTACTCGTGGTAACGATGCCCTCGATGGCATTCGATGCCTCAGTGCTCTGTATCTTGGCAATCTCCACGAGCTTTTCGAGCCCCTCCGGACGCTGCTTCAAATACAGTTCCTGCTTTCCAGCTTCCTTGTATATGGCTGCAATCAGGCCAAGAACATCCGAGTCCCACTTCTGTTCCTTAATTGCAGAGTAATTGAAGGTTCTCATTCCCTCACCTCCATTTGTTTTCCCTTAAATAATAACGCAAAATAAGGGAATAGTCAATGGATTGTGCCTTAAATTCCTTACTATTATGTCTGTATTAAGGGATTTATACTCAGAGAGTAAGAAAAGTACCTCTGCCTATCTTCCCGCCTATTCTTTGTCTATTGCGGCTCAACCTTTGAGCCGCCACCCCCGCAGAAACCACTTGCATAACACCCTCCGCAGAGTTACAATACACACCACACAGAAACGCAAAACGCTTCCCATCCGGCGCCGGTGAACCTTCACCGGAAACCGGGCGGGAAGCGTTTTTGACCACATAGATTACCACAGACGGCGCTGGAACACCCGGAAACAGTGGAGACAAGAGCAACAAAGAGTAAGTAAAACAAATTAAAAAGCGCCGAAAACCGCTATAAACGAGCGGAAAAAGTTTTCCCGATAAGTTTGGGATCAAGAGACCGGGCGTTCGAGCCGCACTACTCGGACCAAAATCCCTCTGAAATTGCTAATTTCAGAGGGATTTTCTTATTCTTTGTCTATTTCGGCGCAGGGGGTGAAGTAACGCACGCTCCTCTGAGACGCTCAACCAGTTAGCTCACGCTTACATTCCTGCTCGCAAATACTCATTCGCAGCACAAACCCAGCGTAATCCGCAGCATCTACAGGAATTTTCAAGCCGTGCTTGGTAAGGCTGATGTCGTCACGCGACATAACATGCCCGAGTATAAAGACTCGAGAATATTGTTTCAGAAAGTAATGCAGCTGCCGGCGAAAACAGATTCCACACCTTTTCTGCGCAAGCCGCCACTGTTTACGCATATCGGATAAACAAGTTTCGCTTCCATCTTTCACAGTACAGAGAAGGGCAGCCTCCGGTCGGGTTCGACCGGAGGCTGCGCGAGTTCCTATATATCGTTATGGAGAAGGGCACGCGGCAGTCCTCTGTCACAGTCCTTGTGCGGCGGGCTTCTGCTGCGTCCTTCAGCGAAAGAGCGGGACGATATCCGGATCGTAGTCCCCATTCTCTGCGCAGGAGAACTCTTGAGCTTCCAGCAATCGCCGCCGAGCCATCGGGGTCAGATCAGGAAAGTAAGCATCATTCGATATATTGTCTCTTTTTGTGTATACAGGCTTACTGCTTTGTCCAGGTCAGGTCGGGGGATACGCCCAGCTCCGTCTCCAGATCGGCCAGAGCACCCTGATCGTCGGTCCACTGCATGGTACTGCCGCTGACGGTACAGCCAATGGAATCGGCCTGGGTGAAGCTGCCGTCGGTCTCCGCCAGATACAGGCGGCCGTCCTCCAGCTTGTACTTGCCGGAGTTCAGTTCGGACTCTACGTCGCTGAGCAGGGTGCTGACATCAAAGAGCGCCAGAACGCTGTCCACCTGAGATTCCACGGTGAGGCCGCTGTCGGCCAGAGCGCTGTCGAACTCGTCGCGGGTCATGCCGCGGTCCTCGGCTTCCTTGTACAGCAACTCCACCAGAGCGGGCTTCAGCGCCTGAATGTAGGCGTTCAGGGACTCGGTGGTGGCGTCCAGATCGGGGGACATGCTGAAGGTGCCGTCCTCATTGAACACGGTGGTCAGGTACAGGGACACAGGGACCTCGGAGGTGTACTCAGTGCCCAGATTGGCGGCCATCTCCTCATCCATCTTCTCGGTGAGATCCAGAGCGCACTGCCAGGTGCCCACCAGCTGCTTGCTGTCATCCTTGCTGCCGCAGGCGGCCAGGCTCAGGGCCATGACCAGCGCCAGCAGGAGCGCGGTGATCTTTTTCATATTGAAAAACCTTCTTTCTCGTTAGAGCATAGCTTATTGCGCGGCCTCCGCCGCGCGGGACTTATACCTGCCTGCCGCAGGCTGCTCCGGTTTTCGCCGGTGTGCTGCGGTCATTGCAGACTTACGTACTTCTTGAATACAAACGCTGTCTTTCCATCCTCCGTCCGGATACAGACCCAGTTGGGATATTCACCGAAATAGGCAAAGGTATCGTCCTTTTTGGCGGCGAACAGAACGGTGGACCGTGTGCTGGGCAGGGGGCGGACGTTGATGCCGTCGTACAGCAGGCGGACGGTGCGGACGCCGCTCCGTTTTTCGGGGGACAAACCGCGCAGCAGTTCGGGATGATGCGCGGCGGCGCAGACAAAAGCTTCGTCAAGATAGGTAGCCTCATCATTCGATTTTTCCTTGTCGGTCATGATGCTGCCAAACCATTTGGCGCGGCTTTCCCGGCGATAGTGCTGTATGTCAAAGGAATTGCCGAAGCGGTCCAGCACCTCGTCGCCCAGCGCATCCAGCTCCATCAGCGTCCGCTTGCATTTCATGCAGAGGCCGCAGTTGCCTGACTGCGTAAGGCAGACCTGCAGGTAGTCATAGCACGGCGCAAAGCTGCCGATCTTTTCCACCTTATTCATGCGGGTCCAGTCCTGATTGGACTGGTAGAATTCGATACTCCCCGTGTCAAGCAGCGGGATGAGCCATCTCTCATAGTGGGCCATGTCACAGTTGAGGGACAGCCTGAAGCCGCCCAGTAGATAGGTGGAGGAATAGTAGTAACGGGAAATGCGCTTTTGCAGCAGCATGGCGATGGACAGATTGCGGAACGTGTGCGTCCGGTCAAAGGACCACTCCCTGAACAGCCGCCGGTCCTGAAGGATATCGTCGATGTTGGAGTCCACCACGATCAGTGGATAGCCGTACTTCCGGCAGAACTCCCGGGTACGTTCCATCTGGTGGACATAGAGCTCCTGCTTGGACTCGGCCCCGCGGCCCACAGTGGCGTCCCAGCCGTGGTGGGCGCCTGCCTGAAAATAGGTAAACGCATTGATGCGGTAGTCCAGCAGCTCAAAATCCGGACCGTACTCATACATGGTGGCGAAGGAGTCGACGCCTCTGGACATGCCGGTGGCTACCATATCTCCGTGAAAGACCGTGTCCGTCAGTGGGGCAGCGATACGGATGCGGGACAGGGCGTTGCCGCCGTGGTATAGCTGCGGGATCACATGATAGGTCAGGTTGTAATACAGCTTTCTGGAAATGGGATAACAGCAGCGAAGCTCCTCGTATCCGAATTTCATGGCGGCCAGCAGAAGCGTGGTAACGACGGCGTCGCAGCGGTCATCGCAGACGGCATCGTCAAACTCGCGGTCAAAGCTGTACCAGAGGTCTGCACGGATGCCCGCCGAGCTGCATAGGGAGGCAGTCAGCGTGACCTTGCCGCCGGTGTTTTCCTTTGAGATGCTTTCGATGGATAAGTACTTGGTATCTCCCACTCGAGTATTCCTCCCTGTTATGTGTACTTACTTGACGCAGATGGTCTCGATCTCCACCAGTGCGCCGCGGGGCAGAGCGCCTACCTCCACCGCGGAGCGGGCGGGATACTGGCCCTCGGTGAAAAACTCGGCATACACCGCGTTCATAGCGGCAAAGTCGCTCATATTCTGCAGGAACACAGTGGTCTTGACCACATTGTCCATGGTGAGACCGGCGGCCTCCAGAATAGCCTTCACGTTGGTCAGCACCTGGCGGGTCTGCTCGGTGATGCCGCCGGGCACAAACTCGCCGGTAGCGGGGTCAAAGGGCACCTGGCCGGAGGTGACCAGAAAGCTGCCGCAGTCGATAGCCTGAGAATAGGGGCCGATGGCAGCCGGGGCATTATTGGTAGCGATGATCTTCTTCATGATGTGAGCCTCCTGTAAAATTTTGATGCACGCTGCCGTCCGGCGTGGACCGGACGCGCCTGCGGATATTACTTATACCACACTTTCAGGCAAATAGCAACTCCCAACGGCAAACCGCCGCCCTCAGCAGTGAACCTCTGTATTTGCAGGATCTCCGTTCCATGGAACATTTCAAGCAGGAACTCGTTGACTATCCGGATCACTGCAACAGCCGCAGGAGCAAGTGAAAGGGCTTGCCGCCTGCATTACACAGACAGCAAGCCCTTTCGGCTGCTTGAACAATTTCTATTAGGAATATTTGTCCAACTTTTTGGGGGTCACTTCCATCGGACAGGGCTGTTTTTTGTATTTTACGCCTCTTACTCGCCCATGGGAGCGCCGCAGTGGGGGCAGAACTTGTCCTCGCTGGCCGCGCCGCACACGGGGCAAACCTTCACGCTGACGGCGTTCTCTTCCTCCTTCGTCTGCTCGTCCGCGGGAGCGGCAGACTTGGAAGCCTTCTCGGCCTCCATCTCGGCGATGCGGGCCTTGGAGGCGTTGACGGCGGCCACCACATCCTTCACGGCGTCGGGGATCTCGCCGGTGTACTCGGAGATGAACCACTCGCCGATGGCGCGGTAATTCTTCTCCAGCTCACGCTGCTCGGTGAGGATGGCCATATTCAGCTTGGCGGTATCGGTGGCGTTCTTCGCCTTGTCGGCGGCGACCTCCGCCAGATCCCTGGCCTTATCCACGGCAACGCCGGCATACTCCTGCGCCTTCTTGCCCAGGTTGTTCAGATTATCCAAAATGCTCATGTGATCGGTCTCCTTTCAATTTATGATCTTCTTGGTGCATAGTATAGCGCGTTTTGTCCGCCGTTGCAAGCAAACAATCGCGAAATTTACACACTGTTCATCTCACTGCCTCGCTCAATGCTCGATCCAGTCCGCCGCGCGGGACACCGCCCGCTTCCACAGGCGGTAGTTGCGGTCGCAGTCGGCCTGAGTGCCCTGGGGCAGGAACACCCGCTGGCTGCGGCGCAGGGTCCTCAGCTCCTCCATGTCCCGCCAGAGGCCGCAGCTCAGGCCCGCCAGTGCCGCCGCGCCGAAGGCCGTAGTCTCCACCATCTCCGGCCGGTCCACGGGGATGCGCAGCAGATCCGCCTGCATCTGCAGCAGGATGTCAGACACGCTGGCGCCGCCGTCGGCCCGGAGCATGGTGATGTCGCAGCCGGCGTCCTGCCGCATGGCCAGCATCAGGTCCGTGACCTGATAGGCGATGCACTCCAGCACGGCACGGGCCAGATGGCCCCGATCGGTACCGCGGGTGATGCCCAGCACCGCGCCGCGGGCGTACATGTCCCAATAGGGCGCGCCCAGCCCCGTGAAGGCCGGTACCACCACCACGCCGCCGCTGTCCGGCACTGAGGCCGCCAGCCTGTTGATCTCCGGCGCGGAGCTGATGATGCGCAGCTCGTCCCGCAGCCACTGGATGGTGCTGCCTCCGTTAAAGACGCTGCCCTCCAGAGCGTAGGTGGTCTTGCCGCCCACCTGCCACGCCACGGAGGTCACAAGGCCCGCGCGGCTGCGCACCGGCGTATCACCCACGTTCATCAGGGTGAAGCAGCCGGTGCCGTATGTATTTTTGGCTTCGCCGGGGGCGAAGCAGGTCTGGCCGAACAGAGCGGCCTGCTGATCGCCGGCGGCGCCGCAAACCGGCACTCCCGCCAGCTTCTCCAACCCCTCGATACCGGGGCGCACCGTGCCGTATATCATGCAGTTGGGCACCGGCTGGGGCAGCATGGCCATGGGCACGCCCAATATGCCGCAAAGCTCCTCGTCCCAGCACAGGCGGTGGATGTCAAAGAGCATGGTGCGGCTGGCGTTGGAGTAATCTGTAACGTGCCGGCCGGTGAGCTGCCAGATGAGCCAGGTCTCCACCGTGCCGAACAGCACCTCCCCCCGCTCCGCCCGCTGGCGGACGCCCGGGACGTTGTCCAGTATCCAGCGGATCTTGCTGCCGGAGAAATAGGCGTCGATCAGCAGGCCCGTGGCGGACTGGATGCGCTCGTCCAGCCCCTGCCGCTTCAGGTCCTCGCACAGCTCCGCCGTCCGGCGGCACTGCCAGACGATGGCGTTGTATACCGGCTGGCCCGTGGTCTTGTCCCAGAGGATGGTGGTCTCCCGCTGGTTGGTAACGCCGATACCGGCGATGCTGCCCTCCGGAAAGCCCGCGATAGCCTCTGCCGCGGCCAGACGCTCCGTCTCCCAGATCTCCATGGGGTCGTGCTCTACCCAGCCGTCCTGGGGATAGTGTTGGGAAAAGGCGTGCTGCGACATGGCCGCAATGCGGCCATGTCGGTCGAAAACGATGGCCCGGGAGCTGGTGGTCCCCTGATCCAGCGCCAGGATGTGATCGGACATGGCTTCTCCTCTTTTCTTTTTCATTTTTCTGTGGTACACTATGACCACATCAGCTTATTTATGGATTATACCACGAAGGGAGCGGGATTTCCATGACGAATATCACCGGATTCACTTTCCTGTCCACCGATGGGAAAACGCAGCTCCACGGCATGCGCTGGGAGCCGGAGGGCCGCAGCGTCCGCGCCGTGCTGCAGATCTGTCACGGTGTGGCGGAGCACATCGCCCGCTATGACGCCTTCGCCCGCTATCTCAACGAGCTGGGCATCGCCGTGGTGGGCCACGACCATCTGGGTCACGGCCGCTCCCTGCCGGAGGGCGGCACCCCCGTCTACTTCGGGGAGGGCAACACGTGGCACACCGTGGTGGACGACATCTACGTGCTGCACCAGCGCATCCGGCTGTGGTATCCCGACGTGCCCCTGTGCATTATGGGTCACAGCATGGGCTCGTTCCTGACCCGCACCTACCTCATCCGCTACCCCGGCACGGTGAAGGCCGCCATCATCATGGGCACCGGCTGGCAGCCCAAGGCCGTCGTTGCCGGCGGGCTGGCGGTGGCCAGAGCCGCAGCCGCCGTAGTGGGCGAGAGCGGCACCAGCGACCTGGTGACGCAGCTGGCCTTCGGCGCGTACAACAAGCAGTTCGCCCCCAACCGCACCAGCTGTGACTGGCTGTCCGCCGACACCGACAACGTGGACGCCTACATGGCCGATCCCCTGTGCGGCGCGGATGCCACGGTGGGGCTGTTCCGCCAGATGCTGCTGGGCATCCGGTTCAACCAGCGGCTCAGCAATCTGCGGCGGATGGATGCCCAGACGCCGGTGCTGTTCATCGCCGGCGACAAGGACCCCGTGGGCGCCAACGGCGCCGGTGTCCGCCGGACGTATCAGGAGTTCCTCCGCGCCGGTATGCAGGACTGCACGCTGAAGCTGTATCCCGGTCTGCGTCACGAGATCCTCAACGAAAAAGGCTGGCAGCGGGAGATCTTCCGCGACATCGGCCTGTGGCTCACCGCCAAGCTCTAATGTGACAGTGCGCGGATCAGGCGGGGCAGGGACATCAGGTCCACGTTCCCGCCGCGCCGCAGCACCCGCGCCGACAGGAAGCCGTCCGCAATGAACAGCAGCAGCGCGCCGTAGGTGACGGGTGCAGGCATCACCGATGCCGCCAGCGCGATCCACGGGTGGACGTACCGCACCGTCAGTGCCGTCAGCAGGCCCCACAGCAGGGCAAACGGCATACAGACCCGCCGGTTCAGGTCCATCTTGGTACTGCTGTAATCCCAGAACAGCACACCCAGCAGCCGCTCATAGAGGAAGTGGACGGCGTACTCCACCGCCGTGGCCGTCAGGCCGCCGTACAAAGCCAGACGCCAGAAGCTGCCGGTCATATCCGGCGGCAGAGCCAGCACCGCCAGCAAAGCCAGGCCGTACACCGGACACAGCGGCAGCAGCAGAAAGCACTTGCGGACGCGGTGGGACGACCGCCGCGCCCAGGCGTACAGCTTCTCCAGCAGATAGCCCCCGAAGCTGTACAGCAGAAACAGCCAGAACGTATAGAAAAACATGAGATACCCCCTCCCCTGCGGATATGCCTTAGTGTGCGCGGCGGCGGCGGGAACGATACAGGGAGGAACGACAGATGACGGAATGGGAAGCGCTGAAAGAGGAATGTCTCCGCTGTCAGGCCTGCACGCTGGCGGCCACGCGGACCAACGTGGTGTTTGGCGTAGGCGCCGAGGACGCGGAGGTGCTGTTTATCGGCGAGGCGCCCGGGGCCAATGAGGACGCACAGGGCGAGCCCTTTGTAGGTCGCGCCGGCAAGCTGCTGGACGACATGCTGGCCATGATCGGGCTGGACCGCAGCCGTATCTACATCACCAACTCCGTCAAATGCCGCCCGCCCCAGAACCGCGACCCGCTGAACGCGGAGAAGGACGCCTGCCACGGGTATCTTGCGCGGCAGCTGGCATTGATGAATCCCAAGATCATCGTGTGTCTGGGCCGTATCAGCGCCATGGAGATCATCAAAGAGGACTTCAAAATCACCCAGGAACACGGGCAGTTCTTCGAGAAGAACGGCATTCAGATGATGGCGCTGTATCACCCCGCCGCGCTGCTGCGCGATCCCCGGAAAAAGCCGGAGACCTTCGAGGATCTGAAACGCCTGCAGGCGAAGATACAGGAGATCTGCGACCACACGGCGCTTACATTCGAATAAAAAGAGAGGTGACGCTCCGCGTCACCTCTCTTTTTATTCTTCTTTTAATACGCCACGCCCCAGTAGATGTCGGTGGTGCATTCCTTGCCGCACACCACGCATTTGCCGGTGGTACCGGACTGCTTCAGCGGCATGCAGCGGCTGGACACGCCGGCCTTCTCCTTCATGGCCAGCTCGCACTCCAGGCTGCCGCACCACTTGGTACGGGCGAAGCCGCCCTTTCCCCGGGCCATCTCCTTGACCTCCTCCCAGGAGGTCATGTCGAAGGTGTTGTCCTCCAGATTCTTGGCTGCCATGGCGTACAGGTTGTCGTGGACATCCTGCAGCAGCTTCTGCACGGCGCTCTCCAGCTCCGTCAGGGGTACAAAGGTCTTTTCGCCGGTATCGCGGCGGGCGATGCAGCACTGGCCCTTCTCCATGTCCTTGGGGCCGATCTCTACGCGCAGGGGTACGCCCTTCATCTCGTACTGGGCGAATTTCCAGCCGGCGGACTGGTCGCTGTCGTCCATGCTGACGCGGATACCGGCGGCAGTCAGCCGGTCGCGCAGGGACGCGGCGGCCTCCAGCACGCCCTCCTTGTGCTGGGCGATGGGGATCACCACCACCTGGGTGGGGGCGATGACGGGGGGCAGCACCAGACCGTGGTTGTCGCTGTGGGTCATGATGATGGCGCCGATCAGGCGGGTGGACGCGCCCCAGCTTGTCTGGAACGGGTACTGCAAGGTGTTGTCGCGGCCGGTGAAGGTCACGTCATAGGCGCGGGAGAACTTATCGCCGAAGAAGTGGCTGGTGCCGGACTGGAGGGCCTTGTGGTCCTTCATCATGCACTCGATGGTGTAGGTGGCCTCGGCGCCGGCGAACTTTTCCTTGTCGGTCTTGCGGCCCTTCACCACGGGCATGGCCAGCGCGTTCCTGCACACGTCGGCGTAGCAGTTGAGCTGCTGCTCCGTCTCGGCCTCGGCCTCGGCGGCGGTCTCGTGGATGGTGTGGCCCTCCTGCCACCAGAACTCGCGGGAGCGCAGGAAGGGGCGAGTGGTCTTTTCCCAGCGGATAACACTGCACCACTGGTTATACAGCATGGGCAGCTCGCGGTAGCTGTGGAGCACGTGGGACCAGTGGTCGCAGAACATGGTCTCCGACGTGGGACGGAAGGCCAGACGCTCCTCCAGCGGCTCGCTGCCGCCGTGGGTGACCCAGGCCACCTCGGGGGCGAAGCCCTCCACCAGCTCGCCCTCCTTCTTCAGCAGGCTCTCGGGGATCAGAACGGGCATGGCCACATTGACGTGGCCGGTCTTTTTGAACTCCGCGTCCATGTACTTCTGGATATTCTCCCAAATGGCGTAGCCATAAGGTCGCAGGATCAGGAAGCCCTTGACGCTGGCGTAGTCCACCAGCTCCGCCTTCAGGCAGATGTCCGTATACCACTTGGCGAAATCCTCCTCCATGGGAGTGATCGCTTCCACATTTCTCTGATCCTTAGCCATGTCAAATACCTTTCCTTTGCTGATTTATATCGTGCATATGCAACTTGATATTTTACCCGCCGGAGCCGCTGTTGTCAATATCCCGCCGGAAAAAGGCCGCAAAAAGACCGCCTTTCGGCGGTCTTTTCTGATATACCTTTACGCTCTCGCTTATTCGTTTCCGGGGAACTGGGGGATAGTGGCGAAGCCGCGGGCAAGATCCTCATCCGTGGGGACGGTATCGCTCATGACGCCGTCATTGTACTTGCCGTAGGCCACCATGTCGAAGTAGCCGGTGCCGGTGAGGCCCAGCACGATGGTGCGCTCCTCCCCCGTCTCCTTGCACTTCAGTGCCTCGTCCATGGCCACACGGATGGCGTGGCTGCTCTCCGGCGCGGGCAGAATGCCCTCACAGCGGGCGAACAGCTCCGCCGCCTCGAACACGGCGGTCTGCTCCACGCTGCGCGCCTCCAGATAGCCGTCGTGGTACAGCTGGCTGACGATGCTGCTCATACCGTGGTAGCGCAGGCCGCCGGCGTGGTTGGCGGAGGGGATGAAGCCGTTGCCCAGCGTATACATCTTGGCCATGGGGCAGATCTTACCGGTGTCGCAGAAGTCGTACTTGAACACGCCCCGGGTCAGGCTGGGGCAGGAGGCCGGCTCCACGGCGATGATGCGGTAGTCCGCCTCACCCCGCAGCATCTGGCCCACGAAGGGAGAGATCAGGCCGCCCAGGTTGGAGCCGCCGCCGGCGCAGCCGATGATGGTATCGGGCTTGACGTGGTACTTCTCCAGCGCCGCCATGGTCTCCAGACCGATGACGGACTGGTGCAGCAGCACCTGATTCAGGACGCTGCCCAGCACGTAGCGGTAACCCTCCTGGCTGGCCGCGGCCTCCACAGCCTCGCTGATGGCGCAGCCCAGGGAGCCGGTAGTGTCGGGGAACTCTGCCAAAATCCTGCGGCCCACCTCGGTGGTGTTGGAGGGAGACGGGGTCACGTTGGCGCCGTAGGTCCGCATGACCTCGCGGCGGAAGGGCTTCTGCTCATAGGAGCACTTCACCATGAACACGCGGCAGTCCAGTCCCAGATAAGCGCAGGCCATGCTCAGCGCAGTGCCCCACTGACCGGCGCCGGTCTCGGTGGTGACGCCCTTAAGGCCCTGCTTCTTGGCGTAGTACGCCTGGGCGATGGCGGAGTTCAGCTTGTGGCTGCCCGAGGTGTTGTTGCCCTCGAACTTGTAGTAGATGTGGGCGGGAGTGTCCAGCTTCTCCTCCAGGCAGTAGGCCCGCACCAGCGGAGACGGACGGTACATCTTGTAGAAGTCACGGATCTCCTGAGGGATGGGGATGTAGGCGGTGGTGTCGTCCAGCTCCTGCTTCACCAGCTCGTCACAGAACACATGGCCCAGCTCCTCCGCCGTCATGGGCTGGAGCGTGCCGGGGTTCAGCAGCGGAGCGGGCTTGTTGGTCATATCCGCACGCACGTTGTACCAGTTCCGAGGCAGCTCGTCCTCGCTGAGGTAGATCTTATAGGGGATAGTGGTAGTGTCTTTCATCTTAGTTGCCTCCTAAATTATAGTACCGCGTGGTGCGGGGTCTCACTGATTACGCGAATTATGCGAAATAGTCGATCATCATGGCGTGCTTCATCTTGTCCAGCGTCTGGGCCGCTGCGGCCTTGGCGGTCTCGCTGCCGGCGCGCAGGATCTCCATGATGGCGTCGGGGTCTCTGGCCAGCTCCTGGCGGCGGGTGCGGATGGGCTCCAGCGTCTCCTGCATCACGTTGTTCAGGAACTTCTTCACCTTCACATCGCCCAGACCGCCCCGTTCGTAGTGGGCCTTCAGTTCTCCCAGATCGGCGTACTCCGGCAGGTAGCGGGCAAAGTGCTCATCGGTGCAGAAGGCGTCCAGATAGATAAACACGGGGTTATCCTTGGTGTTGCCCGGGTCGGACACCATCAGGTGATTGGGGTCGGTGTACATGCCCATGATCTTGGTGCGGATGTCATCGGGCTCGTCGGCCAGATAGATGCAGTTGCCCAGAGACTTGCTCATCTTGGCCTTGCCATCGGTACCCGGCAGGCGCAGGCAGGCGGCGTTATCCGGCAGCAGCGCCGTGGGCTCCACCAGCGTCTCACCGTACAGCTCGTTGAAGCGCCGCACGATCTCACGGGCCTGCTCCAGCATAGGCAGCTGGTCCTCACCCACAGGCACAGTGTCGGCCATAAAGGCGGTGATGTCCGCCGTCTGGCTGACGGGGTAGGTCAAAAAGCCCATGGGAATGCTGTGGTTGAAGCCGCGGAGCTGGATCTCCGCCTTGACGGTGGGGTTCCGCTCCAGACGGGCCAGCGTCACCAGATTCATGTAGTAAAACGTCATCTCCGTCAGCTCGCTGACATGGGACTGCACGAAAATGGTGGACTTGGCGGGGTCGATGCCGCAGGCCAGATAGTCCAGCGCCACCTCCATGATGTTGTCGCGGACCTTCTGGGGATGGTCGAAGTTGTCGGTGAGTGCCTGCGCGTCGGCGATCATGAAGAACAGCTTCTCGAAGCGGCCGCTGTTCTGGAGCACGACGCGGTTGCGCAGGGAGCCCACATAGTGGCCTACGTGGAGGCGTCCGGTAGGACGGTCGCCGGTGAGGATGATCTTGCCCATACTTTCAATTCCTTTCTATATGTCAGATATTTCCTGTTGGTAAAACAAAAAACGTCCTGTCCCATGGAATTCCATGGGACAGGACGTACAATACGTTCCTGCGGTACCACCCAAATTGGCAAAGCGCCCGCTCTGCACGCACGATCATGCGCTCCGCCGGGATAACGGCCGCGGCTGCCGTCGGGTATTACTCACCTGTTCAGGCTTTCTCCCCGCCCTCGTAAGGCCATTCGCCGTACATTCCGCTGCCGCGCTCCCACCAATGCGCCGCTCTCTGAAAGGTTCCTGTACGGGTACTTCTCTTACTCAACGGTTTGGAATATGACGCCATTGTAGCACCTTTTCCGCAGATGTCAAGAGATTTTTTCACAGCGCCCGTAAAAATTCCGGCTTCAGGTCCCGCCGCCCCTCCAGCGCGGCCCGGATCTGGGCCAGCAGGGCCTCGCGGTCGCCGTTGAGAGTGCCCTTCAGCGTCAGGTAGTTGCTGGCATGGTTGGCGCGGAACACGGTTCCCTCGCTGTCCACGTGCTGCAAAAACAGCTCCGTCTCCTTCAGCACCTCCAGCGGGCCCAGCACCGTAAAGCTGCCGTCCTTGACCCAGCCCTCCAGCGGTGTGCCGTGGGGCACCATCAGCGTCAGCAGCCCCAGATAGTCGGGCTTCATCTCGCTGACGGCTCTGGCGGTGTCCAGCGCATGCTGCTGCCACAGCTCCACACTGCCAAGGCCGGAGATGGCCGTCACGGACAGCGTCAGACCGCAGCGTTTGGCCTTCTGCCCCGCCGCCACGATGGCTGCGGCGGTGTGGCCCTTGCGCATCCGCTCCAGTACCGCGTCGCAGCCGGACTCCAGCCCCATGTATACCATTTTCAGTCCCTTCTGCCGCAGCAGGCGCAGGTCGTCCTCGCTCTTCACCTGCAAGCTGGCTGGGGAGGCGTAGCACGTGACCCGCTCACACTCGGGGAACAGGCCGTACACCAGCCCCAGTATCTCCACCAGGTCCTCCGTGCGGCGCATCAGGGCGTCGCCATCGGCCAGAAAGACCCGGTCCACCCGGTGGTAGACGCGGCGGGCCAGCTCGAAATCCTCCCGTATCTCCTGCATGGGACGCATGGAAAAATGCTTGTCGTCGTACATTTCACAGAAGGCGCAGCGGTTGTGGCTGCACCCGTAGGTCACCTGCACGATGAGGCTGTACGCCTCGCTGGGCGGCCGGTAGACCTTGCCTTTGTAGCGCATGGGATCACTCTCCTTCCGCTCTATTATGCCACGGTTTCCATCGTTTGAAAAGAGGCATCTTTCCGCATTCGGCGGCATAGGGTGGGACATCTCAACAAACGAGGTGTTCGATATGGAACTGAACTACAACCGCGTCCATCTATGCGGGCAGGCGGAGGGCGTGCCCGCCCTGTCCCACGTCAACCACGGCTGCGCCTTCTACAAGTTTACGCTGGCGGTGATGCGCCTGTCAGGGCAGGCAGACCGCCTGCCGGTCATCGTGCCCCAGACGCTGCTCCATGCTGTACCGGTGGCGGCTGGGACCACCGTTACCGTCATCGGTCAGCTGCGGTCCTTCAACAACAAAAGCGGTCAGGGCAGCCGCCTGGTGATCTCCGTGTTCGCCCACCAGCTGACCCTGGGCGGCGAGAGCCCCTTTAACCAGATCCAGCTGTCCGGCATATTGTGCAGGGCGCCCACGCTGCGGCGGACGCCGCTGGGCCGCGAGATCTGTGACATCATCCTGGCGGTGAACCGCCGGTACGGACGGGCGGACTACCTGCCGTGCATCGCCTGGGGCGCGGTGGCGGCTCAGGCGGCGGACATGCGCACCGGCCAGCGCCTCACCGTGGAGGGCCGCGTCCAGAGCCGTGTCTACACCAAAAATGACAACGGCGTCCTGACGGACCGCACGGCTTATGAGGTGTCCATCATGCGTCCTGCGGAGATCGAGGAATTTCTTGTACATATTCCCCGTTGAAAACGGGAATCACCAGTGTTATGATAGATTTAACGTCAGATTTTACAAGAGATTTTACGAAAGAGAGATAGATCCTCATGCAGCATCACCTGCACTTCCCTTTTCATCACCACAAGCCCCATGCTGCCCGGTACGACGTGGACATGACCCAGGGCAGCACCACGGGACACCTGATCCGTTTCGCCCTGCCGCTGCTGGCAGGCAATCTGTTCCAGCAGCTTTACAACATGGTGGACACCTGGGTGGTGGGCAATTTCGTCAGCAATGAGGCGTTCTCCGCCGTGGGCACCGTGGGGCCCATTATCAACACCCTCATCGGCTTCTTTCTGGGAATGTCCAGCGGCGCCGGCGTGGTCATCAGCCAGTATTACGGTGCGCACCGGCCGGAAAAGGTACATCAGGCGGTACACACCGCCATTCTCCTGACGCTGCTGCTGGGCGTGGTTTTCACCGGCGCGGGCATCGCCATGACGCCGCTGATGCTGGACCTGATGAAGACCCCCGCGGAGGTGGCGCCGGACCAGACCACGTACCTGACCATCTATTTCGCGGGCATCATGGGCCTGCTGCTGTACAACATGGGCTCCGGCATCCTGCAGGCTGCCGGCGACTCCCGCCGCCCCTTCTACTTTCTGGTAGTGTCCGCCGTGGTGAACACGGCGCTGGACCTGCTGTTTGTGCTGCAATTCGGCATGGGCGTGGAGGGCGTGGCCTACGCCACCATCATTGCTCAGGCGGTATCCGCCATACTGACCATGATCGTGCTGATGCGCTACGACGGCAGCATCCGGCTGGAGCTGCGGAAGCTGCGGTTCCACTGGTACATGCTGAAAAAGATCGTGTCGGTGGGCATCCCCGCCGCGCTGCAGATGGCCATCACCGCCTTCTCCAACGTGTTCGTGCAGGGCTACATCAACCACTTCGGCGCGGACTGCATGTCCGGCTGGACGGCCTACACCAAGGTTGACCAGCTGGTGATCCTGCCGGTGCAGTCTCTGTCCATGGCCTCCACCACCTTTGTGGGCCAGAATCTGGGTGTGGGCAACGTGGCGCGTGCCAAGGGCGGCGTGCGCCGTGCGCTGCTGCTGTCCTTCGCCGTCACCGCCGTGCTGCTGGTGCCGGTGCTGCTGCTGGCGCCGGGCCTCACCTCCTTCTTCAACAGTAAGGCCGAGGTGGTGTCCTACGGCGCGCTGCTGCTGCGGCTGCTGTCGCCGTTCTACTTCTTCTTCTGCATCAACCAGATCTACTCCGGCGCACTGCGGGGCGCGGGCAACAGCCGTATGCCCATGTTCATCATGCTGGGCTCCTTCGTGGTATTCCGCCAGATCTACCTGTATGTCATGGCCAACTACATCTCCAACGAGATCGTGCCCATCGCTCTGAGCTACCCCGCCGGATGGTTCGTATGCAGCGCCGCCACCCTGCTGTATTACACCCACTGCAAGTTCGATCACTATCGCCTGGTGGAGGATGTGTAAATGGACAAGTGTGAATCCTGCGTGTTCTACCTCTATGACGAGGAATACGACGACTACGTGTGCGACATGGACCTGGATGAGGACGAGATGGCCCGCTTCCTGGCGTCGGACACCGGCAGCTGCCCCTTCTGGCGGCCCGGGGACGACTATCTCACCGCACGGAAGCAGTAACATACAGCAAAAGAGGGGAGACAGCACATCCGCTGTCTCCCCCTCTTTCATTTGTACCGCACGCAGGCCCTCCCGCGGGATGCCGCGCCTTGTGTGCGGCGTCCCGCGTCAAAGCGGCGCGTCCGCAGCGGCGCCCGGCGCGGCACATCCCTGCAAAACGCAAGAGACGCGGCCAAAGGCCGCGTCTCTTTTCTTCCCCCATGGGCAAGACTCCGCTCGTTATAACCCCCCAACAGGCGGAGCAGCAGAAAAAGCGTTACTTACCGGACTTCTTCCGGCGGCGCAGGCCCGCAGCACCGCTGAGGCTCAGCACAGCCGCGGCCGCATAGGCGGCGATACCGGCATCGAAGGTCTTGGGCGACTGGGCCGCGCCGTCGGCGCCGTTATTGGTGCCGTTGCCCTTGTGGTTGTGCCGCTTATCGTCCGGCGTAGGCACAGGCGGCTTGACGGGATCGTCCGGCGTAGGCACAGGCGGCTTGGGACCGTCATCGTCGTCGCTCTTAACGTCCTTCCACAGCGGCGTCACGCTGACGTCGTGCTCCACCACGTAGGTGGTACCGGCCTCGTAGGCCACGCCGTCGATGATCCATTTGTCGAACGTCTTCTTGTCGGGAGCCCGGAAGCCCATGCTGTCCCAGTCGGAGCGCAGGGTGTAGTTCTTACCGCCCTCGGCACGATCCATGGCCAGAGTGCCGCCCACCTCGGTATCGTAGCTGACGGAGTAGTACACCGTCACCGTACCCTCGGCCTCGGTCTCGATAGTACCGGCATAGCCCTTCGCCGTGATGCGCACGGAGATGGTCTTGCCGATGTCCTCGCCGGTCAGTTCGTAGGCAGCCTCATCGGCGCCCTCGATGGGCTGGCCGTTCCGCAGCCACTGGTAGCGCAGGTCAGCGTTGGGCATGCCGCTGGTCTCGGCAGTCAGGGTCTCGCCGCGTTCCAGCTTGCCGTTGATGGCCACCGTGCCGGTGATATCCGGCAGAGTGCGCTGGTAGCCGCAGGTATCGCAGGTGGTATCATCCGCATCGGTGTAGTCGTGCTCGGCCTTGTCCTTGGTATAGCCGCAGCCGTCCACCGTGCAGGTGTGCCAGTGATACGTGTCGTCGCTGTCCCAATCCTCGGTCCAGACGTGGGGCTGCACCTCGTACTGGGCATAGTAGGTGACGTTGCCGGTCACGGTCTCGGCCACATCCTCCACCGCACCGTTGGGCGTGGTGCTCCAGCCCAGGAACACGTAGCTGTTGTCCTCGTCCGTCTCCTTGTCCGCGCCGGGCGCCTGAATGGCGGTGCCGTAGTCCACAGCGCCATCGGTGCAGCTACCGGTCAGGCTGCCGCCCTGGGCGTTCCAGGCTACCGTGTACTGGTTGACGGTCCGGCTGAAGATGGCGGTAATGGTGGTGTCATCCGTCACAGTGTAGGTGCCGTTAGGCGTGCTCCACTTCTCGAAGGCGTAGGTGTACTGGGCGGTGTTGGCGCTGGCCACCGCGGCCACCGTCACGCCCTTGACGGTAACGGTGCTGCCGCTGACAGTCAGATCCGCCCCCTCCGGCACGCGGCTGACCGCCTGCACGGGCGTCACCATGCCGTACTCGGCCTCGTTGGCCTCGAAGGACACGGTGAAGTAGTTCACGGTGCGGTCATGGCCGCAGGTCAGGCACTCCGTGCCCTCCAGGCCGTCATAGACGTGGGCCTCTCTGGTGGTCATATCCCACTCATCGCAGCCGTTCCGGCACTGCTTGACGTGATAATCGTTGTCGTAGTCCTTCCACTGGAAGTCGTGCTCCAGCTTCTGACCCACCTCGAAGATGGCCTCGCCGGCAGTGCCCTCACTGGAGACGCCGCAGGCACAGGACTTGTAATAGAGTGCCGGAGACAGGCAGGTAGCGTCGGCCTTGCGGTACTGCTGGCTCTCCGCCTTCTGGTCGAAGGTATGCTGGTGGACAGGCACCGTCACATTCAGAACCGCACCGGCCCTGTGGGTGTCAGTCTCCTTGAAGCGCACCTGATAGATGCCGCTGTTCAGACCGGTCAGAGTCCCGTCGGGGCAGGTGACGTAGTTCACACCATCAGCGCTGTACTCCATGGCGGAGGTCACGCCGGTGATGGTACCGTCGGTGCCGCCGATGGAGGAGGGCGCGGTACTCTCCAGACCGGCAGGTGCATCCTGCGCCGCCTTCTGAATGACCAGCGTATAGGTGGCGGAGGATTGCGCATAGTTATGGTTGCTGTCGTCCGACATCGCGGTGATGACCACGGTACCGGCCTTGCGGATGGTGACCTCGCCGGTGGCGGCGTCCACCGCCGCCACGGTGTCATCGCTGCCGCGATAGACCACGGGGCCCTTGGCGCCGCTGACAGTCTGGGTATAGCTGGTGCTGGCGGGATCGTAGGTCAGCTCCACCCTCGTCTCCGCGAAGGACAGCTCCTGGCCCATGGGTGCGATCGTCAAATCGTCCAGCGCCAGCTCCGCCGCGGCGAAGTTGCTGCTGCCGGAGACGCGCAGCTTCACCGTGTAGGTACCGGCATTGGTGGGCTCTTCCACCGCGATGCCGTCGGCATTCGTGTAGACCACGGTCAGCGTGATATCCTGCGCGGGATAGCTGTCGCTCAGCTTTGCGGTCACTTCCTTGGCGTTTCCGTTATAGACCAGATCCTCGCTCCGGGGATAGGTCACAGCGAAGTCGCTGACCACAGGGGTCTTCTCGCCGATGCTCCACACGATGGTCTTATCCTCGGTGGTGCCGTCGTCCCACTGATAGTTGGCGGTGTTCGTCAGCTTGGCCACGGCGGTGTGCTCACCGGCGTTGACCGCCTTGAACTCGCCCTCCAGCGTGTAGCCCTCACCGGCGGCCACGCCGGTCTGGGTCTCGCCGTTGTAGATGAGGCCGGTGACGGCCATGGGGGCCTTCACCTTCATGGGCTGGATCTTCCACTGGATGGTCTTGTCGGTCTCGGTGCCGTCGGGCCACACATACCCCTCGTTCAGGCGCAGGGTAATGGTATACTCGCCCACGTCCGTGGCCTTGTCCTCACCGGACACGGTGTAGTAGGTGTCCGCGCCCTCGGGCACGGTGAGCACCGTCTGCTCCTCGCCGCTGTAGGTCAGGGTGGTCTCGGCGGCCACCACGGGCATCAGGTCTGCGGGCACCGCCTGCACCAGCAGGATGGTGTCGTGGGCCTCGTTCCACGCGAAGATGCTGCCGTTGTTGGTGGTGATCCTGGCCAGCACCTCCGGCGGCAGGGTCTCGTAGGTCACGCCGCTGAAGTAGTCCTTACCCTCGCGGCCCTCGACCTCCACCACCTGGATGTCCGCGTTCTCGGTCAGGCCGCTGACGCAGATCTTCGCCACGGTGCCGTGATACGTATCGGTTGCCAGGTACAGGTTGTCGTCTGCGCCGCCGGTCAGGGTGTTGCCGGTGATGCTGACGCTGCCGCCCAGCGTAAGTGCTGTGTCATCTGGGTTGCACGAAGTGAGCACACCGCCGCCCATCTCACCGGCGGTGTTGCCGGTGATGCCGCCGTTGAGGAGCTTGGCCCATCTGTACTGCGTCCCATAGGGCCAGTTGAACAGGCCGCCGCCGAATCTGGCCGCGCTGTTGTAGGCGATGGCGTCGCTGCGCAGGCTGTTCATGGTGAACTTGCCGTAGTTGGCCACACCGCCGCCTCCGGCGCTGCTCGCGTCGCGGATACCTTCAAGATCCGAATTAGGCCAATAGCCGCCAAACTTCAAATCTCCCGTATTGGTGGACTTATTATACTGGATCGCTGCATTTCCGTACAGGCCGAAGCTGCCGCCTTCACGAGGCTCTACGCTCACACCGGCGCCATAGCTGCTGGTAAAGCCGGTGATGGTGCCGTTATACAGGTTGGCGTAAGCGTTGCTCACTTTAAGTCCGCGCTGGTCGGTCATATTGCTGTTGCCCCGCAGGCCGCCGGGCGTGGCCGCGCAGTCGGTCAGGTTGACCTTGGCGAGGGCGGAGACACGCAGCAGAGATTTGCTGGTGTTGCTGTCAGCGCTGGTGACGGTATGGCCGTTGAAGCAGAGGTTCAGCTTCTTATCGCTGCCGTTGGCCTTCCACGTCTTCTCCAGCGTCACGTCCTGGCTCAGATACCAGTTGCCGGTGCGGGGCAGCCAGTTGGTGGCTTTGACACGGATGCCGGATGCGAACGTCCTGGAGCCGTAGTCCTTCTGGGCCTCGTAGTCCGTCCACTCCTTGAAGTCGATCTCGCCGCCGCACTCGCCGGAGTGGCCCGCCACGGAGATGTCATGGCTGGCGCTGTCCAGATTGCAGATGCTGTGCTTATGATAGACGGTCAGCTGGATGACGAACGCGCCGTCCCAGGTGGTCAGCTCCATCTGGCCGTCCTTGTTGTCGTCCAGCGTGAAGCGGGGCAGATCGCGGCTCAGATCACCGGCGTTGTAGTAGCCGCCGCTACTGCCTCTGTACGCCTCGACAACATCCTTGCCGTTGGCCGGCTCCAGCACGGTCATGCCGATGGTGCTGCCGGTGCTCCGCAGCGTCGGACTATAGTAGTTGCTCCACTCTCTGCTCAGCATGATCGTCTGGGCGGTGGCCAGGTTGTTGGCCGCACCGCCCACGGTATTGCCGGTCACGGTGATCTTGTAGCCGCCCCTGGTGGGATACAGCAGGAGACCGGCGTAGCTGTTGCTGCTGACGCTGCCCTCGGAATTGTTGTAAATACCGCCGCCCTGCGTACCGGCGGTGTTGCCGGTAATGCTGCCGCCGACCAGCTTCACGCTGCCGCCGCTGTTGCAGATACCGCCGCCGTAGGTGGCCGCGGAGTTGCCGGTGATGCTGCCGCCGTACATCTCGAACTTGCCGTTCTTCTGGACCGCCACACCGCCGCCGAAGCCGCCGGAGTGGTTGCCGGTGATGGTGCCGCCGTACATGTTGAAGGTGACAGAACCGTAAGTGGTTCTGTCCATGAGCACACCGTGGCCGAAGCCCTTGATGGTACCGGCGTACAGGTTGAACGTGCCGTAGGTCTCCACCTTTACGCCTGCGCGGCCGCCCGCCGCCGTGCCGCCGCCGTTGATGACGCCGCTGCCCTGGCAGTCCACGATGTTCAGGGTGTGGCTTCTGGTCACGTAATAGGTATAGTCCGCGCCGTCCTTCACGGTGATGGTGTGGCCGTTCAGGCACAGCGTCACGTCCTCATTCAGAACGGTGCCGCTGCTGACGGTCACGTCGTTCATCAGTCTCCACGCGCCCGCCGTGGTGGGCAGGCTGTCGGTGGAGGTCCATTTCTCATAGATAGCCTCGGTCTCATCGTTGCCGTTGGGGTCCTCTGTGCCGTCCGGCTTGTGGATGTGGCCCGGGGACACCAGATACCGGCTGTTCTCCACCGTGTAGAAGTTGTTGCCGGTCTGGGTAACGCGGTCGGCGGACAGGCTGCCGATATCGATCTTTGCGCTGTCGCTGAGGCGTCTGATGATGCTGATGTTGGCGCTGTCGTTGGCGAATGCGATGCTGCTGGCGCTATTGTTGTTCCAGATCTGCACGTTCTTGCCCAGCTTCAGTGCGCCGCCGTCGTCCACATAGATGGCACTGCCCTGACCGCCGGTGATCACGCTGTTGCCCATGATGTCGCCGCCGGTCATGGTGAACGTACCGCTGGTGCCCACATACACGCCGCCGCCGTACCGGACGCCCACGTCGCTGCCCACGCTGCTCTCGCGGCCGTTATTGCGGATGCTGCCGCCGTACATGTTGAAGGTTCCATTGTTCAGAACGCCGCCGCCGTGCTCCACAACGACGCCGACGCCGCCCTGGTCGCCGTTGCGGTAGATATGGCCCGCGTACATGTTGAACGTGCCGTTATTGTACACACCGCCGCCGTCCGTGCCGACACAGCCGACGATGGCGCCCATATACAGGTTGAACGTGCCGTCATTGCGGACGCCGTTGCCCCGATACGTCTCGGCGTTGGCCGGCATCAGTGCGCTGGCGTTGTGGTACTCGCTCCATTCGCTGCTGCAGTCGGTCAGGCTGAACGTCACGCCGGAGTCCACCGTGATGATATCAAAGCTGCCGCCCGCGATGATGCTGTGGCCGTTGGTACACAGCACGGTGCCCTTCTTGGGCTTCCACGTCTCGCTGAGGGTCACGTCCCTGGTCAGATGATAGTAGCCCGCCTCGGTGGGCAGGGAATCCTCGGACTCCCAGGGCGTGAAGGTCTGGAGGTTGGCCGCGGTATGGCTGCCGCTGACCGTGTGCTCCGCACCGCAGACGCAGTGGTAGTGGGCCGGCAGCTTCTTCAGCTGCTCGTTCTCCACATACAGCACGCCCAGGTTGGGATCGTCCAGAGAGAAGCAGCCCAGCGTCTCGTCCGTCACCCTGCCCTGCACGATGCCGTCCGCCCAGCTGTTCAGGGCGATCTTTGCCGCGCTCTGGAGGTCGCTGACGTGGATGGGGTAGCTCTCGGGATCCAGCATGCACACGTTGCTGCGCGGCTGGGTGCCGGGTGCGCCGTCCTTATAGTTATAGTAGACCTTGGCGGTGCCGCCGATGTTCAGGATACCGCTGCCGGTGGCGATGCCGCCATAGGCCGTACCGACGTTATTGAAGATGGAACCGCCGGTCATGTTGAAGGTACCGTTGTTCAGAACGCCGCCCGCATAGCCCTTGTTGTCGCGGATCTGGCCGCCGGTCATGTTGAACGTGCCACCCTTATTGATCACGATGGTGGCCTGCTTGTCGCCGGTGCTCTTGTTATACTCGATGGAAGCGCCGTCGCACAGATTCAGCGTAGCCCGATCGCCCACCGTGATAGCGGCCTTCGCGCAGTCGATGCCGGTGAGGGTCACGTTGCTGAGCGTCAGGTTGTTGCCCCGCTTCAGAAGGATGGCGCTGTTTTTGGAACCGGCGGAATTATACACGCCGAAGCTGCCCCGCTTGGAGGCATCCTCAGTGCAGTCCATCAGCGTCAGGGACTGCTGGTCCGTGATGTCGTTGTAGGTCGCCTCGTCCTTGCCCAGGATGCCCGCGCCGTTGATGGTGTGGCCGTTCAGGCAGATCGTCAGGCTGTTCGTGCCGCCCCACCATGTATAGGGCGTCCAGTCCTTCGGCAGATACACATCCTTGGTCAGGCAGTATATGCCGAGCTGGCCATAGTCCACATAGGGCAGTGAGTTGCTGGCTGTACTGTTGGGGCCGCACTGCTCACGGGCTCTCTCGTCCGTCCAGAGGATGCACTCCACGTCGCCGTGCATATGCTTCTCCGTTGTGGACGTCGAGGCGGCCTGTACCTGTGTGGGCAGCATGCACAGCGCCGCCAGTGCCAGCGCCAGCAGACCGCCCATCCATTTCTTCTTCATCCGTCGATTCCTCCCTGTTGTGATTGCAGATTCTCTCATCGCGCCCCGCGGGTCTGCGCCCGCAGTGCGTTATATACGTATTGCTCCCGCCGCGTCACTCGGCGTGGGATCCCCCGTCCATGGGGCCGGGCTCCGGCTCCTCCGGCGCTCTGCGGAACCCCATGATGCGGGCCGGGATGTAGACCCACGGCCGGTGCAGCGCGTGGTTGTAGTTGTCCACCGCCTGACGGTAGATGCTCTCGCTGCGGTACAGCACGGCGGCTGCCTCCCGATCGGCGGGGGTCTGCGCCAGACGGCGGTGGAAGGCGGTGACTTGGCTGGCTGCGCTGTCCACGATGCTCTGCCGGCCGGTCAGCATACGCCGCACCTCCCAGAACCAGAGCGCCACGAAAGCAGCCGCGCAGACGGCGGCGATCAGCCACGCGATCCACGGTGTCATGTCCCATCGCCCCCCTTTCTCCAGCTTTCAGCATGGTCAGTTTACCAGCTTTTTCCGGCGACAGGAGGCCGCGCCCTTGAAATGTATATTTTTTCGACACGAAATGTCAGAACATGACTTTTCAAACCACCCCTCCCTGTGGTAGAATCGTAGGCGATTATTCAAACGGAGGTGTTTGCGGTGTATATAGCGGTCTGCGATGATCAGGCGGAGGAGCTGTCCGCCCTGACGGCACTGCTGGAGCAATGGCAGGCGGAGCGGCATTTCCCCCTGCGGTATCACACGTTCCGCAGCGCCGCCGGCATGCTGGACGTGGCCCAGCGCGAGCGGTTCAGCCTGTACCTGCTGGATGTGATGATGCCCGGCATCGACGGCATGGACGCCGCCCGCGAGATACGCACCTTTGACGATGCCGCCGATATCGTGTTTCTCACGTCCTCCCCGGGCTTCGCCTACGAGAGCTACGGTGTGCGGGCGCTGGAGTATCTGCTCAAGCCCATCAGCGGCGGCCTGCTGTTCCCCGTACTGGACAAGCTGATGCTGCGGGAGCAGCGTCCGCAGGACGGCCTGACCCTGAAGGCGGGTGCCACGCTGGTGCGGGTGCCGTTTTCCCGGCTGTCCTATGTGGAGGTCAACGGCAAGCACCTCTACTTCCACCTGGCCGACGGCACGGTGCGAAAGGTAGCGGGTTCTCTGAAGGACTACGAGCCGCTGCTGCTGGTGCGGCCGGAGTTCATGCGCATCCACCGGTCCTACATTGTGAACATGCTCCAGATCGATGAGCTGTCCCCCGCCGGTGTCCATACGTTTTCCGGCATGAACCTGCCGGTGTCGCGGCTGCTGTACCCCCAGCTGCAAAAGGACTATATGAAGCTGCTGTTTGCGGAGAGGGAGGAGCTGTGACCGTATCCGACATGAATATCGCGTCCCTGCTGGACGTGTTCGATTACGCTCTGGTGCTGATCTACGGGCTGGCACTTGATGTGTTCATCTCCGGCGGCTGCGATACCCCCCGCCAGAAGCGTCTGATCGCGTATCTGTGCCCCTGCTTTCTGGTGGTCCAGCTCCTGGGCTGGCTGACGCTGGGCGAGCTGGCTGTCAAGCAGATCTACCCCCTGATCGTCCATCTGCCGCTGGTGCTGATTTTGGTGCTGGCGCTGAAAAAGCCCTGGGGCATCGCCATCGTCAGCACCGCCACCGCCTATCTCTGCTGCCAGCCGCCCCGCTGGGGCAGCATGGCCGTGGAGGCCCTGACCCACAGCGCCGTGGCCGGCAATCTGGTGTATATCGTGCTGCTGAGCGGGTCGTTCTACCTGTTCCGCCGGTACTTCGTGGCCGCGGCCTACGGCGCCATGACCAGCTCCCCCACCGCCCTGCTGCTGTTCGGGAGCCTTCCCTGCAGCTATTACATTTTTGACTACGCCACCACCATCTACTCCGATGCGCTGTATTCCGGCATTCAGGCCCTCAACGAGTTCCTGCCCACGGTGCTGGTGGTGTTCTACGTCCTGTTCCTGCCCGCCTTCCACGTCCAGAGTCAGAAGCGCTCCAGCGCCGAGATGCAGCGCTCCCTGCTGGAGGTGGAGCTGAAGCAGTCCCAGCAGGAGATGGACTCCCTGCGCCAGTCGGAGATGCAGACGGCGGTGTACCAGCACGACATGCGCCACCACCTGAACATGATCAGCGGCCTCCTGGCCTCCGGCAGCCCCCAGCAGGCTCAGGAGTACATCCAAAAGGTCCAGTCCGACGTGGAGGCCATCACCTCCCGCCGCTTCTGCGAGAACGAGACGGTGAATCTGCTGTGCTCCTCCTTCGTCCAGAAGGCGGAAAAATCCGGCGTTACTCTGAACGTGGACGCGCGGGTCCCCGCCCACCTGCCCATCAGCGACACGGAGCTGTGCTCCCTGCTGTCCAACGCGCTGGAAAATGCCCTGCGCGCCGCGTCCACGCTGCGGCCGGAGTTCCGCCGGACGGTAGACCTCTACTGCGGCATCCGCCTGAACAAACTGCTCATCGAGGTGCGCAATCCCTACGACACGCCGCCGGTGATGCGGGATGGCGTACCGGTGTCCGATGCGGCGGGCCACGGCTTCGGCTGCCGCAGCATTCAGGCCATTGCCCAGCAGCGCGGCGGCCTGTGCCAGTTCCTGGCGGAGCGGGGCACATTCCTGCTGCGCGTGGTGCTGCCGGCAAAGGGCGTCGCCGGGTAAACCTGTGACCAATAAAAAAGGACCTGCACCTCGCGGTGCAGGTCCTTTTTTATTGGTTTGTTCAACCCTCGATGATCTCCTGGAAGTACAGGGCGTTCATGCCGGTGCCGTCCAGCATAGCCACCATCACGGTGTGGCCGTCCTTGTCGATGAAGGTGCCGGCATAGGTGACGCCGCCCACCTCGATCTTCATGGTGCCGCCGTCCTCGCTGAGGGAGTAGGTGCCCTCGGTCTGCTCCTCATCCTCGGCCAGCACCACCTTACTCTCGTCCACGAAGATGAACTGGTACACGTCGTGGAGCTGGCTCATGACCTCCTGGGTCTGATCCGCGGTCATCTGCACGCCGTCGACATAGCCGCCGATGAAGGTCCAGTAGGTACCCGCCACTTCGGGAGCGGGAATAAACTGATCGGCCAGGATGGTCAGCAGGCTCTGGCCCTCAGGGCTGGTCTGGGTATCGTCCGCGGCGGTATCGTCCTGCACCTGCTGATCGTCAGCAGCGTCGTCGCCCGTGTCGGCGGTATCGCCGCAGGCCACCAGAGCAAATGCCATCATCATCGCCAGCAGCAGAGCCAGCAGTTTCTTGAGTTTCATGTTCATTCTTCCTCCATTGTTGTCGTTTCTCTTGATATCTATATAAACCGCCTCTGCGGTCTATATCGTTCTTTGCATCACACGCTGGTGGTGACGCTGTCGCCCTCCACGGTGAAGATGGCCGGGCTGGAGTAGGCGCAGTTGTCCATGGCGTCCCGCATTTCGAACACCATGACGTACCGTCCGTCCGGCAGCGCCGTCTCGCCGAAGGCGGTATCCGCCGTCACGGTGATGGTCTCCGCCTCGTAGGCCTCAAAATCATCATCGCCGGAAATGCTGGACATATACCACACGGTGGTGAGCTCATCGCCCTCCTGCAGCAGCCGCAGCTCCTTACCGGCCATGCCGTTCTCATCCAGTCCCTGCCGCGCACCCAGGATCTCCCAGCTCTCCGTGGAGAAGTTATAGGCCACCTGCAGGTTGTATGCCTCGCCGTTCAGCAGCACCGGCACGGTATACAGGTTGTAGTCGTCACCCACGCTGCTGAGCTCCATGTAGACCACCGCGCCGTCGATGCTGCCCCAGACGCCCCGGAAGTTGTCGGTGAACACGCCGTTCTCCCAGTCGCCGACGATGTCGTTGTCCGTACCCAGCATCAGCAGGCTGTCGCTGTCCGGATCCGTATAGTACAGGGAGAAATTCACGGACGCCAGCAGGCTGTCGGCCTCCGGCCCCAGGGTCAGTACGGCGCAGCCCTCATTGTTCAGGATCAGGGGCGCGTTGTCCCAATCCATGGCGGACAGCGTCTCCACCTCAGGCAGGTCGTGGATATCCATCTCCGCCAGATAGTCCATGCCGCTCTGGTCCAGCTCACCGGTAAGCTCATAGAGATAGAAGTACTTGAACGCCGTGCCGGCGCCCAGACCGGCATAGCTGACCGCCTCGTCTGCATCGCCGTTATAGGAGTAGTAGCAGGACAGGCCCGTGGCCTCGCTGCGGTAGGGGCCCTTCACCTGATACAGCACGCAGCTGTCCAGCGCATCCAGCACCGCCTGGGCCGAGGGCAGCATATCGCCGCTCTGGCGGGCCATGTGGCCCAGGTCCACCATGTTGGCGTAGCCCTCCTCGCGGGTGTTGCCGCCGTAGTTCTCGCTGCGGTCCGCCACGCGGGCAAACCGCGTGAAGAAGGACGGGTCCTGGCAGGCGGCGCTCAACGCCTCCGCGCCATAGCTCTCGTAGGCCGTCAGCAGCGGCCCGATCTGGGACAGGTCGGTGAGGGACAGCGTCACACTGTCCTCCGTGCCCACCAGCTCGCAGCCGGTGTAGTACGCATCGCAGATGGCGCGTCCCAGAGCGGCGCCGTCCATGGACGGCTGTTCCGCCAGCGCGCCCACCCAGTCGGTGTAGTACCAGCCGTTGCCCGGCTCCGTCTCCTCCGACGCCACCAGATAGCGGCTCAGGTCGCAGAAGGTGTAAGCCACGTCCACCGTGGCCATCAGGCAGGTGTCAAAGCCCACCAGCTCCAACGGCTGCTGACCCGCCTCCAGCGACGGCTCCCACACCTGAGAAAACGCGGCGTACATCTCGTCCAGCGTCAGGGAGTCGTAGTCGTACAGCTCATCAAAAGCCGCGCCGGACACCGAGCCGCCGCCGTGGTTCCAGAACACCACCGCCGTCTTGTCGGCGGGATAGCTGTCCTTGGCAAACTGCAGAAACGCCGCCAGCGTCTCGCTGTCGCCCATACTGGCCGAGGGCTGCTCGTCCACCAGCTGCAATCCCTCGCTGTTGTACACGAAGCGCTGCAGCTTGGAGGCATCCACCACGTCGTTCTGCCACTCGGCAGCGCCGCCGGTCTGGATGACCACCGTCACGTTTTCCGGCAGCTCCACCTCCATCAGCTCGCTGAGGTCCGTGGTGGCGCAGCCGCCCCCGGTCTCCAGATCGCTGCCGCAGAGGTACCAGTATACCGCCCAGCTGCCGTCGTCCGCCGCCGTATTGTTGTCCGGCGTACCGGGCTCATCGCCGCAGGCGGCCAGCGGCAGGGCCATGACCAGCGCCATCATCAGCGCGAAAATTTTCTTCTTCATATTCAGATCCCCAGCAGCTGCTTCTTCTTGGCAGCAAACTCCTCCTCGGTGATGACGCCGGTGTCCAACAGCATCTTGTACTTCTGCAGCTCCGCCACCGTGTCCACGGCAGGAGCCGCGGCCTGAACGGGCTGGGCCGTCTGAGCGGCCGGCGCGGCGGCGGTCTCGCCGTCCCACAGCTCTCTGGCGCCGGGATTCATCACATGAGCCAGCGCCGTGGCCATGCGGTGCAGCTCCGCCACCTTTTCATCGTACTCATTGAGATAGTCGATGATGCTGGGGTTCGTGGAGCTGAAGGACGGCGCGCTGATCTCATTCCGGAAAGACTTCCAGTACGGGTCATTGAGGATGACCTCCACGCTGAACTTATGCACCGGCGCGTCCGCCTCGAAGCGGGGCTCCGGTATATCGAACCGGCGGTCGTCCGGCTCCCCGGGACGGCGGTCGCGGTCACGCATGCGCTCCATCCGCTCCATGCGCTCGTACTCCTCTTTCTGCATCTGGAAGCGGTCCACCCGCATCTGCATGGCCCGCGCCCGCTCCGGCACGTCGCTCTCATGGCAGTGCAGACCGTCGGCCTTGCCCTCGAACAGGGTCTTGCCGTCCTCCAGGAAGCGGAAAGACACCAGGGCCGATGCCGGAAATACCAGTGCGCCGTCGTATCCCTTCAGCCGCAGCAGACGGTGCTCCGTGTCCGCCAGCAGCTCGCCGCTCAGAAAGCCGAAGCTCATGCGGTCCGTTTCCTTGAACGCATCCCGCAGCGCCTGGTTTTCGTCATAGTAAGCGATGTATTTCTTGAACTGATCCAGCGACATGCGCTCCAGCACGCCGTCCGGCAGATCCACCTTACCGGCGCACTCCTTGCACAAAGGCATATCCTCCACCTTGGTGGGCAGCAGCCGCGGGGTAGGGCTGCCGCAGATGGGGCAGAGCTTTTTATTGTTACTGAATAATCCCATAGGACCCTCCTGTATTCTCCGTTTGTTCCGGCGGTCTGAACCGCCCACTCTCCGTTTCGGCAGTATAGCATGTTTTTCGACAGCGGCACAGGCTCCGCCTGAAATGTATGTTTTTTCGGCGCGAAATGTCGGCATCGTGCTGACGAGACTCCTGACGCAGCATGGCGCGTTTCGATCGGCGGAACTGTGTTTGCCCTTGTTGCCTGACGCCATCTTCAGCAGATATTACCAGCCCTCGCCGCCGCATATTCACCGTCCCTCGGGAAAAGCTATGACTGCGATACCCAATCAGAGTTTATCGCTCAACAACAGGAAAGGAGATTTTTCAATATGTCCAGTAAGAACAGCAGCAAGCTGAACGTTCCCGAGGCCAAGGCCGCTATGGATAAGTTTAAGATGGAGGCCGCCTCCGAGGTGGGCGTCAACCTGAAGAACGGCTATAACGGCGACCTGACCAGCCGCGAGGCCGGCTCTGTCGGCGGCCAGATGGTCAAGAAGATGGCACCCATACGAACGATGAGTTTCAAGCGGGCTGACCGAACAGCACTGGGGCATGAAGTTGAAGTACGGTACATAGCAGGGATCACAATATAGGGAAACGCACGAGCCACAATTTGGTTCGTGCGTTCTTTATCATTCTATCGTTGAGAAGCTGCCAATCAAAAGCAGCTGAATCAGCAAGAGAGCGAACGAGAAATCAATGAGAGGCGTTTTGAAAGTGATGGTAAGTTGGATTTTGCGAAGAAATGTGCGGATAGCCTTCAAAATATCTTTCATATGCAGTCCCCCTTCTGTTCTACGTTCTTGCCCGTTCGCTTTAGAGCCTCTTGAATCTGGCGAGTCAGGAAGGGGGAGATTTCTGACCCACTTAAATTATAACACACAATGTGTGGTGTGCAATAGCAAGTTTTTTCGTAGTGACGGCGTATTGACATTGTATCATGCTGTGGGTATACTAAAGGAAAAGGAGGTCTGCTACTATGTCAAATATCAATGTGGCTACCGCACCGAAAACAGCGACGTTTCAAATGCGCATCAATCCGAAAATCAAGCAGGAGGCGGAGAATGTTTTTTCCAACTACGGCCTGAGCTTGACGGAGGCTTTTAATATATTTCTTCAGCAATCGCTGAATAGCAACGGCTTTCCGTTTCTGTTGTCTCCTGAAAACGCGGAATATATGAGATCCAAGGCCGCGGCACAGCTCATGGCCGAGATTGACAAGGGTTGGAAATCTGCTGAAGAAGGGGGCTGGCTTACGCTGGAAGACGTGGAGTCCCGGCTTGGGCTGGCGGATGAATAAGCTGCGTATCACGCCGGCAGCAGCCAGTGACTTGGCAGAGATCAAGGCCTACATCTCGCTGGAGCTGCATAACCCACAGGCTGCACAGCGTATTGTGAAGAGTATTACTCACGATCTACGGCATCTACAGCAAAACCCTTATCTTGGCTTTTCTGTTTCAGCCAAAATCGGTAGAGAGACTGACCTGCGGGCACTTCTCAGTGGGAACTATTTTCTATTCTACCGTGTTGGAGGCGAGACAATACAGGTTTCCCGTATTCTGGGTGGGCGGCAAGATTATCTGCGTGTTCTGTTTGGCGCAGCGGAAGAGAAGTGAATATCAGTAACATGATAGCAGCCCCTTCTTTTCAGGCAGAAAGAAGGGGCTGCTCAGTTCTTCAATCGCTTGGTGTGAAAATTCACTTTTTCGCGAACGCCCTTTTAAGTTAACTGCGCATAAGTCTTGACGGTACCTGCTACTGCGTTGGTAGTCAACTTTTATGCAGATTTATTCATCATGAGACTAAAAGGCTCCATCCAAATGGATGGAGCCTTTTAGTCTCATACAATAACAATATGGCTAGGGCGTTTATCTGGATCATTATATGCTATGCGTTCGTCCTTTATGAGTTGCTTTACAACGCTATTGATAGTCGTAGTACCTCGCTGTAGATTTTCTACATACTCAGATAATCCATCTCGTACATCATCACTGAGTAAAGGAATGATAACATTTTTGGCATCATCTTCGCAGATTTCAGCAAGCCCGTCCGAGCCTCTAGAAAATGCTCGCATCTGAACCCCCCAGCCTTCACTATTCAAATAGGCTAACAGGTCAGGAGTAAATTTTTCCATTCCGGCTTTTACCCTACATCTAAAGCAACCATTTGTTACAACGACATTATCAATTCCCTCTGGAATGTAGCACCACTTAATTGCACTGCCCCAAATTGCCCCAATATAGATATCGCCAGCCGATGAAAAATGTTTTGCACGACTCGGCAACTCCCAGCCACGCATTTCTTTGCAGTGGAAATCCCCAAATCCTATGTCCTGAATTTCAACATACTGATATATGCTAGACTTTTGAACGGTAATCTTTTTGCCGTAGGCGTTTTGTTTTTCTGGAATAAAATCCACAACATCACCTAGCAAAACATATGGCTGAGTTTTTAATTTACTTCTTAAGTCCACAACTTTTTTGCTGTAACGTTTTGGATCTATTGTCAGGTCAGGGTCATCATAAATATGTTTTATATTTACAGACCAGCCGTTAACCTCGGGATCTACATGTTTACCCTTGGATATCCAGTCGAAGCAGTTTGCAGCATCACTTGCCAAAATTCTGTTAACAGCAACATCAAAATCACAATCTAAAATAGGGCAACCTTCTTCATCGATGATGAGGCTGCCATCTTCTGGATCTCTCTTGTAAACTGGTGCAGCTTTTTTATTGCCAGCATCCCAGCCAACTTTTTCGATCAATTCAACCGCAAACTGATATTCTTCACTGTCAGCTATATTCTCCAGAGGGGTTTCACGCTTTTCCAAATATAAGACACTTGCACTTACATCTGCACCACTGGACTTAAATGTAAATCTGGGTAGTGAAACGATAGCTGCCAACTTTGTATGTCTCAGTATCCATTCCCTAACAGTTCTGTATTTAATAGATCTGTTTCCCAAATAACCATTTGGAAGAATAATTGCAATTCTTCCACCTGGTTTACATTCTTTAACGCAGACTTCTACAAACAGAATACCAGTCTCTTGCTGAGATAACAATGTATCTGTTTTCTTCAGTATACCAGTTTCATTTATGTACCATTCAAATCCCAAGTCGTACTGCCTTAGAACCTTTGAGCGTTTTTCTACGATTTTAGTTCCAAATGGTGGATTGCATGTTATAACGTCATACTTTTCAACATATTTTCTTATGTTTTCAAGAGAGTCATCTTTTATAATATTGGTCTTTCCATCGCCATTCAAAAGCATATTCAACACTGCCACTTGAACGGCATTCGGCGAATTATCAACACCCCAGATACAATCTGCAAATCCAGGATTAAACTTTCTTGCGGCTCTAAATGCAGCTACAAGAAAATCTGCACTACCACAAGCTGGGTCTGCAATATGTTCACCAAACTGGGGATTGATAATATCAACAAGGAAATCCGTAACCGTAGTTGGTGTGAAATATTGCGCCATATCCCACTTATACAAAGCCTTCGCAAACTTCATATAAAAGGTCTGAACTACATCTCTCTTAGAATGAATAATCTTTACAGGCGCTAAAATCTTCAAAATTTCAAACAGAGTATCACCCGACAACGGCAATGTGTCTGACAGTTTGTTTGGAAGATGTTCCCCATAAAAAGAGATCGCTCTCTTTACGACATCTCCAACCTTTTTCTTTGTGGTATCAGCCGAAGTACCAAGGGATCGGTAATCCTGGATTTCGAGAGGTTCATCGCCTCTTACTTCAAAGGCATGTTCATCAAAGATTTTGGTAAGCAACAGTTGCAAGATAATCTCATATCTTTTTTCAGGAGCAAATGATGCCTGATGAAGAATGTCCTCAATGCGCTCAAATGTTTCAGTTAGGGAGTCTGCTGGCTCGATTGTATTGAATGTCAGTGGCGTAGTTTTGATCGGAAGTCCAAATTTGGGGACAAAAGTTAGCGGACCTTCTTTTATCTCCTTTATCCCATCAGTAACTTCAATCCAAAAGACACGCTTTTCAATGTTATCCCATTATAGCCCTAGCGTACTCTGCTTTTTTGCAAAGTCTAGCATGGGCTTAACTTGAGTGTTTTTTACATACTCGTTTTTCTTGTTATCGCGCTTGACTTCACAAATAATTACAGCATGACCAAGAATATCATCGGGTTCATTAGTACTAATTGTTGAAGCAGGCACATCAAGTACTGCAAAATCGCTTCTAAAACTATTACGACCACTATTACCAAATTTCTTGATAATAGGCTCAATCCAGAAGTTTTCTTTCGGGTATCCCTTGCTTATAAGGAATTTAATTGCTTCTACCCTGTAGAATTCTTCAGTAGCAGTAAGGCCATCTTTACTCCGTTTATTAACCTTTAACTGTCCTCTAATTGGGCATACTATTTGTAGATTCCCAGTCAGTTCCATGATTGATACCCCTTTGCTGTGTTTGCTTATATTCAAAAGTGTACCATTTTCCGACTCAAAACACAAGGCAAAAAACAAGGCTCAGAAGTCAGTTTTGACCTCTGAGCCTTTGAATTATTCCACCGGCTTAATTGTAGACTCAATGTAGTCAATTTCCTTTTGCGTCAGATTGTACTTCTCATATAACATCTGGCCTGTCCATGATGTTAAAAATCCAGTATAGGAACGAAGCCAAAATTTTTCTTTGCATATTCCGGATTTTATTCGCGATTATACACATCAACATTTATCTCGAAAAGGGACTTTGCGAAAAGAAATGCCAATGATCACGCATCTCTTGTACCGTTCCTATTCACAATCAAAGCTGCTTCTGCCGCAGCAGAATGGTAGTACACACTCTGTCCGTGATGAGCCCTCGATCCCGCTGCGGATAATATCGCAGCAGCGGCTTCAGCCTTGCAAGGATATCCTCTCTTGACAGCTTGAGCAAATACATCTGCTTACCGTACAGCGCCCGGACTGCTCCCGCCTGCCGGTTAAAGGTCGTGCCGAACGGACGGGCACGCTGCGCCGCGATCAGGGCTTTCGGCTCAATATCCATGGGGGCTGTCCGCGTATTGGAGAGCAATCCCGCACCGTTATCAAAGATGGGGCAATAATCGTATTTACCATCGCACTCCAGAACCGCGATATTGTTCAAATGACGGTCATCGTTCAGAAACAGCGCATCTACTTCAAACAACAGCGTCAGATACTGCGGGAACAAATCCAGTCCAGTCAGCTCTGCCGTAGCCTCGGCTAAATAGGCAATGCGTTTCTTGTCGCTGGATTGCCTTGCCAAAAGATTTCGAAGGGACACCTCGCTCTCACGCTTGTAGAGATGGCTCAGTGTGATGATGGATTGTCCCGGCAGCAGGAAATTTTCACTGCTGCATCCTGTCCGTTCGACACCATGTGCAGTGATTCGTTCCATCTGATAGCGGGTAAAGCGAAACGGGTAGTCCTGCTCGCAGTTGCTGCGTTCCAGCAGCTGAGAGATCAGCGTCTCCGCCAAAGCCTCATACCCAAACTGATCCAGCTTGTACCAGCGGTTGCCCTCTACCCACTTCTCCTGATTACCCTTTGAAGATGTTTCGGCGATCCTCTCGTTTGTCACAAAATGTATGCTCATTCTGTCACCTCGATCCACTGCTGATCCTCTGCCATACGTCCCTGTGTGCGTTTTACGATCTCCCACGGGTCGTACTCATCCAATCCCAGGGCGTCCAGATATTCTCGAATGCCCTCCCGCTGTCGTGGAATACACCGTTCCTCCAGAAAAGCCATCAAATCTTCCCATGTAGGCAATCGGTTTTTCCCGAAAGCGGTTTTCACCAGCTGCCTTGTATGGTTCTCCACGCAAAGCGTATAATCCGTAAAATCCACTGCGATGGTAGTACACAGTGTCTTACTATTCCAGAATTTTAGCCTTTTCACGCAGTGGGACTGCGCTTTTTTTTCGCTGATAAACTCCTCTATGGTGACGACTTTTGTGATTACGATTCTGTTTTGGTCAAAGGTCAACTCCACCTCCCGCTCCTCATCGGTAATGCCCATGGCTCGAAGCCAGCGGGACGGGAGCGTGACCTTATGTGTTTTTGCGCCAGCACCCGCCGTTCCCCCGGCTGTGCTGCTGTTGATCCGCGCCAATCGCCTTTCCATGTTATCACCTCTTTGCGCTTTGAAATATATCATATTCGGTACGAATAGTCAATATGCACGTCTTGTAGAATCTTATCCGTGCAGGGGGCAAAAAGTCAAACTCACGATAGCTGCAGCCTCTTTACTTTTCGATAAAACGTACTCTTGCTCATCCCCATCTGCCGCATGGCCTCGGCAGCGGTGATTTCCCCACGCCGCCACTTAACCATGACTTTCTCAAGTTCCGGCGGTTGAATGGGCTTACGCCCTTTGTAAACGCCGTTGTCCTTGGCAATGGCAACGCCCTCCCGCTGGCGCTGGAGGATATACTCCCGTTCCAGTTCTGCCACCGCGCCGAACACTGTCAGCATGAACTTGCCGGTAGGCGTGGTGGTGTCGATAGTCTCCTTCTTGCTGACAAATTCCACACCTTTGGCGGACAACTTCTCCACCAGTTCCAACAGATCACGGGTATTACGGGTAAAACGGCTGATGGACTCCACGATCACCGTGTCGCCCCGCCGGACGTATTCCATCATCTTTTTCAGCTCTGGGCGATTGGTATTCTTGCCGCTCATGCGGTCGATGTAGACCTCATCCACCCCCAACTGCTCCATCAGCAGCTCTTGCCGTGCCGTGTTCTGATCGGCGGTGGATATGCGGATGTAACCGATTTTCAATTGCGATACTTCCTTCCCTTGTAAATTCGTATTTATTTTGTTATACTATGCATACAAAATGGCGTTTTGATGGGAGGTGTCCTCGATGAAAACATATACTCTAAGCGAAATCAAGACCATTGTGTCACGTCTTGCCAGGCAATATGGCGCGGAGCGCATCTACCTGTTCGGCTCCTATGCCCGTGGAGATATGACAAGCGGGAGTGATATTGATTTGCGGATTGACAAAGGCAGCATCCGCGGTTTTCAGTTGGCAGGGCTTCTGCTCGACCTGGAGGACTCTCTTGGCGTGCCGGTAGATCTTGTCCCCACCACCAGCCTTGATTCACATTTTCTTGACTCCATACGGAAAGATGAGGTGCTGCTGTATGAAGCCTCTTGACCGCAACATCGGTGCTCTGGAGCATATCGTTGTCTACTGCCAGCAAATCGAGCAGACTGTTGAACGCTTCGGCAACAGCGCTGAGACATTTCAGAACGATCCCATTTACCGCAATGCCGCCGCACTTTGTATTTTGCAGATCGGTGAGCTGGTGGGTAAGCTGACAGACGAATTCCGTGAACAGCACCCCGCCGTGCCTTGGCGTCAAATCAAGGCTATGCGGAATATTGTCGCGCATAGCTACGGCACTGTCGATCCCGAAACCACATGGGAAATTATCACGGATGAAATTCCTCAACTAAAGGCATATTGCGAACAAATCATTGCCGCCGAACAATAACGTAGTCCCAATAGAGTCCCTCCCGCAGATGGCACGTGCCAAAATGCGGGAAGCGACCCTATTGGGACTCTTTTTCTATGTACCGTTAGGGTACACCCTATTGGCACGGTTCCTCCACCGGTACACAGATGATCTGACCGTTGACATTGACGAAGAACTCCGGCTTGGCAAACCGTCTGAGCCAGTAGGCAACCTGCTCGTCCGTCAGAGACGTGAAGTTCTCGCTGTCTGCCAGTGCGCCGCAGATGAAGAATGTTCCGGCGATGGCATCATAGATTTCTCCATCCTCATCCCGCAGGGCGCGGTTCAGCGGCAGTCCCAGCAGCTTGCCCTCATCGTTGCAGATCAGGGCTGCGTCTCGTCCTCCGGGTTCGTACACAGCTTGAATAAGACCGCCAACAGCACGCTGCATACTTGCAAGGCTATCTTCCAATTCCATTTCACAGGCTTTCCTCCCAACTTCTACCATTACTACTCGCATCTTTTCATACCTCCCCGCAGCACATGATCTCCTCTATCTCCTCCGGGCAAAGACCATAGCTGAGAAACACATCTATGTCGTGGGGGGTGTAGCCGTAGGCAGACGCTACGGATTTCAGATCGTTGATATACTCGTCCTGTCCGGCGTACACGTCCCAATACGGCCAGCTGAAGCGCGCCGTGCCGTCCCAGAGGTTGCGGGTATCAAAGCGCTCAACGGTGTACTGCCCCTGCCGGTCTATCCGCAATATATCTCCCTCCCGAAGCATCACCTCAAAGGGCTGCTCCATGCGTGGCATGCCCTTTTTCAGCCCCTTCTTGAGCATCTGCTCCGTGCTGGCGTAGACGTACAGGCTCATGCGTGGAAAGTGGTACAGCGTCAGCGGATTGTTACCCTTGATGATGTAGAGGTTGTCCCTACTGTCCAAAACAGACAGCGTCAGCGTGCCTCTGAGGAACTCTACGGCACTGCGGATGCTCCGGAAGCTCAGCTCGCCCTGCTGCGCCAGTAACTGCACGGCCACATAGCTGTCTGTCTCGATTCGGGTATGGGGCAGGTTCTTGTCCTTGCGGAGCGTCAGGTCATTGTACAGCACACCGTTGTGCGCCAGCGCGAAGGGGATACCCGCTGTGCCCTCGAAGGGATGGTTGTTGTAATTGTGCTTCTCGTCTCCTTGGGTGGTCATGCGCGTATGCCCCATAATGCAGACAGCATCATCGGGCAGTCTGAATCGCATCAGGTGCGCGGGATAGGGGCGCTTGTAGACCGTCAGGTGTCCGTTGCGGTTATAGGCGATGCCGGTGGCGTCCGTACCGCGATCTTCGCTGGCAACGGCCAACGCAGAGACAAGACGCTTCTTCTGCGCGGCGGTCAGGCTATGGCCGTAGTCGTAAATTCCAAATAAGCAGCACATCAGACTTCTCCCTCCACTTCCACAGGCTCATTGATGTAGAGATTGCGCTCCTTCAGGTACTGCACCAGCTCCGGCTCTTTGATGGCACTGACAAAACTGCTCCAGGACAGGTCGTGCAGCTCATCGTCGGACATAAAAATCGCCGCATCGCAGATGTGATCCACCATCTGCAATGTGGCGATAAGCGTATTCAGTTTCAACGTACCCCGGAACATACGGAATTCGATGGTGTCCACGTTGGTGAGGTTGACGCAGGTGTAGCGGCTGCCGTGGCCTTTTTTGACGTGTTCCAGCATTTCACCCGGTCGATCCCGGTAGCCGTAGCGGGCAGCCCACTGCTCCAACTGCCGCTGGGTACGGCGGGAGAAGCGCAGCAGCTCTGCCCAGTGGCGCTCTACGAAGAACAGCACACGGGCAATGGCGTTGTCCTGCGCGTCCAAAGTGTCCCCGAAGGCCTTGCGGGATACATGGACGTGCAGCCCGCAGGTGCCCGCCTGATGGGATAGATACCCCATGCCAATGGCTTTATCCAGCACCTCCGCCCAGGGCATCTCATGCAGTTGGCAGTCCAGTGACATGGGATGAGTGACGATCTCAAAGCCGTCGTCCAATGAGCCATCGTGCTTGCAGTAGGCCAGTGTCTTTGACTGGTTGACAATGTCCATCAGTGCCTCCGCGCTGCTGTCACATTCACCACCGTCATCGATCTCCAGTTCCACGCCGAAGTAGCGTGGGCCTTCGCCGTAGAAGATGGGGTAAGGCTTGAAGTAGTAGTCGTGGATGGGGCTGTTCTCGATGGTAGAGCAGCAATCGGCACAGTAGGGATCGTCGTTGTCCAGTGGATACCAGCAGTGGTCGGTGTCGATGATGCGCCCGCAGCGGACGCAGCGGGTGTAGTCCCGGTCGTAGCATTCGGGGCAGATGGGGAAGTCATCGTTCTCACTGCGGTTGTGGATGCGTAGGAAACGGCTGCCGCAGTCGGTGCAGACAAGGGTCAGGTCGTCCAAACAGTCGGGGCAGTAGAGCCTGCCGTTGAACTCGGTAAGCTCTCCTTCGGCAGTACCACAGTGGGCGCAGGTGCGGAGTTCGGTCATAGCAAAATTCCTCCAAAATGTAAAATTAGGCCTCTGGGAATTACCCAGAGGCCTTCGTAGTTATAATATATACTTGGAAGATGGGAAAAATCGGAAAGTTAATACATCTGTCTTTTATAAGCGGGTTCCGAAAGATACTTGTTTATCTCGCTGGTTTCTGTATCATACCATGCCCTTTATCGAAACTCCTTATATTGGTCACAGATGGCCTGCATATCATCGTCGAAAGTGGCTTGTTTGCCATAAAGCCTTATTTTCGTAGGATCTCCCGCAAGATATCAATCGTCTCCGCAATGCCATCCTTCACACTATAGTGGGGCTTCCAACCGATACTGCGAAGTTTGTTACCGCACATAAGAGCCTTGGTCGCCGTGGAAAAACCAGCCTTCTCCACAGAATCGGGCAGGTCAAAGATGACCTGTTTCCCGGTGTGATCAGCCACCAGCTTTGCCAAGTCCCGCAACAGGATGTCCGAATCAGGATCACCCAGATTGTAGGCCTGACCGCCTTCGCCGCGCAGAAGCACATGAAGCAGGCCGCTGACGGCGTCATAGACATGGGCGTAGGAGAAGAATTGTGTTCCCTCACTCTTCAGAACGATATCCTCACCGCGAACACCGTTCAAAATGAACTGCGCCGCCGCCTTGCTGTCCTCCAACCGCATCGTCGGGCCGTAGATCCGGGGCAGACGGATGATGACCACATCTGCGCCGTGTTCCCGCATATACGCCTGACATAGGGACTCGCTGACGCGCTTCGCTTCCTGATATCCGGCACGCAGCGTATTGCAGTTGATATAGCCGCAGTAGTCCTCGGTAAAATACTCCGTGTCGCCGCGGTTATTACCGTAAATCTCTACACTGGAAAGCAGCAGGAGCCGCCCATGTCCTTGGCGCGCCATGTACGACAGCAGATTATTGATGCCGAACACATTGGATAAAACGGTGTTTACCGGCTCCTGGGCATAAGCCACAGGATGGGTGGTACTGGCGGCGTGAATGTAGTAATCCAGCTGCAGCGGCAGCGCAGGAAGCTCCTGTGCCACATCGCAGGCCAGAAAACGGAGTCGCTCACTGTCCTGCCACGCCGCAAAGCGCTGCCCTGCGGTGTGCCGGCTGCGGGCGAGCGCGATGACGGTGGTCTGCCGTGCTGCGGGGAGCTGACGGTTGCGTGTCATGAGTACATCCACCAGAAAACTGCCGATCATGCCGGTGGCGCCGGTCAACAGAATGGTTTTGCCGTCCAACTGCTGCAGAAGCTGCGTTTCGCCGATAAAACGTGCCAGCAGGCGCTGGTACTCTCTTTGCTCGGTGATGGTCATAAGTTACCCCTTGTTATTTCAGTATGCTGTTTTTTTCCATGTCCAGGTAGGCACGAAACAGCGCAAAATCATCTTTTGTGGTGAGCTTGATATTTTTTTCGGAGCCGGCCGCAAAGTACAGCCTGTGACCCAGCTCTACCATCAGCGTGTTGGCGTAGGTAGCCGACTGGATGCCGACGCCCGTTGCAAACGCCTCTCGATATGCATCCGCAATGATACCGTAGCGGTACGCCTGCGGTGTGGACACTCTGCGCAGGGTGTCGCGCGGGATGTATTTCGTGGTGGTGAACTCATCGTCCTTTACGAATATCTGCTCGTTATACGGCAGCGAGGTGACGCCGTTTCCGTACTGGCGGCATTTCACGATCACATCGTCCAGAACAAAATTCTCTACCATGGGGCGTATACCGTCATGGATGACGAGAATATCCTCCGCGCCGCAGACATCGGACAGATTTTCGATGCCGTTGCGAATGGATTCTTGAGCTGTACTGCCGCCGGAAATGACCCACTTCAGCTTGTCAATACCAAACTGCTTGGCGTTTGCCCACAGTACCTCGTGCCAGCCGTCAAGGCAAACGACCTCAATGGCGTCGATCTGGGGATTACGCTGAAAGCCTTCCAATGTATAGATAATGACCGGTTTGTCGTGTATGTGCAGAAACTGTTTGGGAATGTCCTGCTGCATTCGCTGCCCGCTGCCGCCGGCAATGATCAATGCTACGTTCATAATGCTCCTCCTTCGCTCAGGCCGTCAGAGCCTGAAAAATTCGCTGTTCGTGTAGAGCCGATGCACACCGCTGCTGGTTTTCTTTACACCGCCGTTGGTATTGACGATCTGCGTGTACACCTTGCGCCATTTGCGGCGCATGCTCTCCAGCAGCGCCTCACGCTGGTAGGTCTGCTGTACCGTCTTGTTGTCCAGCAGCGTATAGAACAATTTCTGCAGCTCGGTCAGGGCCGCCTTTTGATAGGCGGAATTGCCCTTTTTCCAGTTGTTTACCGCCCACGTCACCTCAGTCTGCATAGGAGTCAGCGTAGTTCCCAGATACTTCTGGTAGGACGCTTTCAGCATGTGCCTGCCGATAGAGATATCTCTCTCCAGAAAGACGGCGGATGCGTTTTCCGCCCATCTCCGGTATTCAAACAGACTTGGTTCCCTGATATTCGCCAATTTCGTATCCAAGCTCGCGCGGAAAAAAAGTCAAAATCTTCCACTCCCTTTAACGACGGGTCATACCGCAGTCCCAACTCGTTGATTCGCTGTGTGCGCATCATTACGGTGGGGTGCTTGAGCGGTACACCAAAGAGGCAGGCAGTCCGAACGGTCTCTGGGTCCGAGGAGTTTTCCAGAATCCAACCCGGAGAGTTCATGACAGACGGGATCACGCCGCAGATATCGACATCGCGGTAGGTGTCCAGATACATGGCCTGCACACGGAAGCGCTCCGGCCCGGAGACATCATCGCCGTCCATGCGGGCGATATATTCGCCGGTGGCATGATCGAGGCCCACGTTCAGCGAAGCCGCAATGCCCAAGCGTGAACCGCTGTTGGAGATGATGCGTATGCGGAGATCACGGGCGGCATACTCCTCCAGCAAACGGTGGCACGCTTCTCCGTTGCCGTATTCTTCAACGATCAGGAACTCGAAATCACCCATCGTTTGCTGCAGGATGCTGTCCATCGCCTCCGGGAGAAACTCCTCACCGTTGTAGATCGGCATCACGACAGAGATCTTTGGCATATCACTTCACCTCCTCGGACAGCAGGCCCTTGACAAGATCCTCCACAATGCGGCGGCCGCACTGCCCATCAAAGAACGGGACACACTGCGCCGCCGCCTGCCGCCGTGTCTCGCGCTTGTAGTCAAAGCCCTTTTCCACCACAAAGTCCAGAAAGAGCTTCATGTCGTAAAATTCGCTGCCCTGATAGTAGCTGTCGAAGATGGGCGCCACCGCGTCCAGCATCCGCTCCTTGTACCACAGATTGGTCATGTACAGGGTGGGTTTATCCAGTACGCAGGACTCGACCATCAGCGCCGAACGGTCGCCGATGATGCAGTCCGCGGAGATGAGCGCGGGCATGTAGTTGGGCTCATCATACATATAGACGTTAGGGCAGTCAGCCAGAAGCTGGAAAAACTCACGGGCCTGCTCTCCCATGCCGAATTTTGCGTACTGCTCCTCAAATTTAGGATGGGGCCGGGCCAGCACAAAGAACCGGTCCTGCAGCTCCGGGAGATACTTTGCAAACTGGATGTAGTCATAAATGCTGGTTTCAGGGATATCGGGCGTACCGTCCTTGGCGGGGAAGTGCATCTGCCAGAACACGATCTTCCGTCCTGCAGCCTGCTGACGCAGCGCGGGCGGGAGCAGATCGTCCTCGGAGTGCAGCGCATGGTAAATGATATCGAATTTGGGATAGCCGGTGACCCGGACGGGGGCGGCGCCCTGTGCGGACTTCAGCCGGTGTGCGGTCTTCATCTGGGGCGAGAGCGTGTATACGCGCCACGGTGTTGCCAGAAACTTATTGTTCGAGAATATGTAGTCGCGCCACACATCCTGTGAGTATTCAATGCCATAGGGCACATAGGCGATGCGGATGCCCAGACTGCTCATGACATCGCTTTTGAGGAAGTCGGGGCGGTGCGAATCGTCCCACGGCGTCTGATAGATCATGATATGAGGTTCAAACTCTTCAAAATCAAATTCCTCGGCAACCTCAAAGGGAATACCGGAGGCAACCAGAAATTCCCGCGCGCCCTTCATCTGGTTCTTTTCCCGCTGCTCCCGGTCATACAGAAGGAAACGGACATCAAAGCGCCCGTCATCCTTCAAAATCTCCCAGACGCTCTGGAAGGAGGGCCAGCAGGAGGGGATCTGGAACAGGTAGACCAGTCGGATCTTCTCACCGCCGTGATAGGGGATGCGATTTGCCTTCGCCAACAGTTCCGTCAGATACCGGTTGGTACGAGAATTATCGGAAAGCTTTTTCTCAACGCGTTTGAAACATTCCCACGTCCAGTGTTCCACAGATTTGTCCATGTATTTGTACGCCGTTCGCAGCAGCACCACCATCAGATATTGCAGAGGCAGTGTCACCACATGGGCGCTTTTTTTTATGATTTTTTTGACCCGCGCGCCGGGGGTAGGGTTATTTATAAGGAAGCGGTCCCACCTCTCACGGCAGCGCGCCGCGATGTTTTTCTCTTCAGACATACAGAAACCCCTTACTAACTTTTTTGTGGCAGTGCGTTATTTTTTCAGATGGTCCTTTCCACACAGATACTTGTAGAACATGCTCATCATCAGGTGGTCGAAGATCATGTGGATGTCCTCGGTGACCTGCATGCTCATCACCGGCGCGTGCAGCGAGATGTCGCACAGCTCCTTGAGCTTGCCGCCGGTATAGCCGGTGATGCCGATGACCTTACACCCCTGGGACTTGGTGTATTCCACAGCGTTGAGCACGTTTTTGGAGTTGCCGCTGCCGGAGATGGCCACCAGCACATCGTTGGGCTCCAGATTGCCCCGGAGCTGGAAGCGGAATACCTCCTCATAGCCAATGTCGTTGGCAATGGCCAGCATGGTGGCCACGTTGTCGTTGAGGCAGTGGAACCGGAACGGCACATCAATGTACTCGGAAACGCCCTTGTTGAAGTCGTTCTGGAAGTGGGAGGCGGTGGCGGCACTGCCGCCGTTGCCGCAGATGTAGATACGGCCCTTCTTCAGCCGTGTCTCGTCCAGAAAGTTCAGGCACTCGTTGATAGCGTCCACGTCCAGCTGCCCCAGGATCTGCTGCTCCAGCGCGATGTACGCGCGAATATCCTTTGTATAGTCCATAATCAACCTCCGATGATCTGTTTCACGACGTCCAGCAAATCTGCGCCGATGCGCTGGGGCTGCACATCATATTTTCCGTCTTTTCCAGCCTCACCCGTGAGGACGAGGGCTGTATGGGTGCCGGCGTTGAGGCCGGTCTGTATATCCACGGTGGTGTCGCCCACCATCCACGACTGCGATAGATCGATGTTGTATGCCGCTGCGCAGGCGGTGAGCATACCGGTGTCCGGCTTGCGGCAGCGGCAGGGGATCTTGTAGGCGGGATTCTCCTCCGGATAGCCCTTGTCGGGGTGGTGGGGGCAGAACACGATGCCATCCAGATACGCGCCCTCCTGTCCCAACAGGGTGGCGAGCTTGCGGTGGATCTCCTCCACATCCGTCATGCCGCACATGCCGCGGGCCACCACCGGCTGGTTGGTGGCCACGATGGCCAGATAGCCGGAGCGGTTCAGCAGGCGGATGGCCTCCGCCGCACAAGGCTCCAGCTCCAGCTGTTCCGGGCTGGAGATCAGGCCGCGATAGCGGTTCACCGTGCCGTCCCGGTGGAAACGGATGAAATTCAGACCGCCGTAGGCTGCCGCGTACTGATCCTGCTTGCCGATGGGACTGCCCAGCTTTTCAATCTCGACGCGGCAGGCTCGCTCCGCGATCTCGCCCTTGGACATGTACTTGCCCTGGTAGCAGTTCAGTGTGTTGATCAAGCCCACCGTGAACGTGCTGGATGAGCCGAGACCCGTGCCGCCGGGCACATCCGCCGTGGAGACGATCTCCACGCCATGGAGCTTCCTCTCGTTCAGCACGCAGTTGAAGATGCGGTGCCGGATCTCGGACAGGTCACCAACCAATTCGTTTTCCGAGTATTTCAGCAGCGTCTTGCTTTCGTCGAAGTACGGATGAATGGAGATATAGCAGTAGCGGTTGATGGAGGTGCTCAGCACGCAGCCGCCGTACTGCTCGTAAAAATCTGCCAGGTCACTTCCACCACCGGCAAAGCTGATGCGGAAGGGTGTTTTTGTCATGATCATGCGGTTTTCCCCTTTTTTCCATGTTTTAATGTGCGCCTGAGCTTTTTGGCCGTGTGCAGGAGATACGCTGTGGCTGTCAGGCCGGTAAGCCGCAGTAGAAGGCGCAGAAGCCGGATGAGCCGGTCGCGGTCGCCGGACAGGACCTCCCGGGCATTGGCAAAAAGCTGCCGTCCCGCCGTTCTGTCCGCCGCCGGTATCTCGTAGATCTGCGCCATATTGAGAACATATTCGAACTGGAACTGCGCCGTCACGCAGTCCGAATAGGGCAGGGCCGCTTCCCGCAGCCGCCGGATGGAGCGCTCCAGTACGAACACGGTATCCTCCAAACGGCGCAGGGTGGGCCTGTCCATCAGAGATGTGCCGCGCCCCACGGCATAAAGGTAGTACGGGTCGTGGTAAAACGCGGTGTCTGGCCGGGCCAGCAGGACGCTGGTGGTGTAATCCACATCTTCGCTCATCCGGTTTTCCAGAAATGTGATGCCGTTCTGCATCAAAAAGCCGCGGCGGCAAATGTACCTCCATACATTCCAAAAACATCTGTGCTGCCGCAGTATTTTCCCGATGTTCTCCACACCCTGAAAATTACCGCCCTCACCGATTTGAAACCAAGGCTCTAGCTTCCCTGTGCGGTGATTATCATGGTAGAAGTCAAAAAAGTATACATCCCTATGGGAGGTATCCTCCCGTATGCGTTGCAGCGCATGGGTGAACTGTGCCGTGTCCACTTGATCATCGCTGTCAACGTATATGAGGTAGGTCCCGTAAGCCTCACGTACCGCACAGTTGCGGGCATTGGACAGTCCTATTCCATCCTGCCGCAACAACCGAATATTGCCGTTTTCCTGTACATAATGTTCTGCAATAGTTATGCTGCCATCTTCGGAGGATCTCAGGGCAAGAATGATCTCATCTTCTGCTCTCAAAGCAGGCAACATGCTGTCCAGGCACTGACCAAGGTATGGCTCTACGTTAAAAACAGGGATCACCACGCTAAATGAGATCTTCCCTTGTAAGCCACCCCCATCGGCACCCTGCACTTTTGCATTTGCCATCTACCCTGTCCTCCTTGTTCCGTCCCTGCCGCGTGCCCCATTCATGACACAATTGTTGTTTCGCCCTTATTCCCTTAAAGCGGTGCAATAAGAAAGCCCCGCAGCTACAGCTGCGGGGCAAAATGAGCGCAAGCGAACAGGCCGTTTCAAAATGCAGCGAAACGGCCTTGCTTTGCTGTATAAAATTGAGTGGTTTGCTTGACTGTTTTCATGAAAAGTGGTATCTTATGTGCGGAATACTTTTGATTTATCAGATAAAATCTCTGCCCAGATAAACTTCCGGGACAACCCGTTTCCTTTTTTCGTCAGAAATATCTGCCCTTGGCGGATGTTCCTCTTTTTGGCGTATTTCAGCAGCTTGCGGCACAGCTTTGTGGGCAGCAGAATCGTTCTGATCTTGCCCTTCAGGGCGATTTCTGCCACGCCGTTTCGCGCCGCCTCCACGGTAATGTATTGCAGCTCACTAACACGGATACCCGTGGCGCAGAGGGTTTCCAGCAGGAGCAGCAGCCGTATGTCGCCCCGCGCCTGCGCAGCGTCCAGCAGCCGCTGGTATTCAGCGCGGGTCAGCTCCCGCTCTGATTTGCGGAACATCTGCCGCTGGAGCTTGAGGTACCGCACCTTGCAGTCCTCCCGCCCCATGCAGACGAGCAGCTTGTTCACCGCAGCCAGCATGGCATTGACGCTGACGGGGCGGTAGCCCTGCTCCAGCAGCCGTGCTTTCCACTCCGCAGTCAGTTCCTTCGTCACTGTGCGGCCATCCAGCCATGCGGTAAATTTCTTTGCTGCGCGGAGATACGCCTCAATGGTGGACGGCTCCCGCTCCTCCTGCCGCAGATATTTTGCAAACCGCGTCAATTCTCTTTCCGTGATCTCCGATCTCTTTCGCATAGCCATAGCCTCCCAGTTGTTTTTGAGTATTGTAGCAGGCAGGGACGGGGATGGCAAAATATGGGATGCCCCAAAATCAACAGCCCGTGGCTTTATACGAAAGCCTCGGGCTGTTGGTTTAATTTTTTCTCCTCCTCTACGCGCTGGGCAGGCTGTTGATATAGGCGGCCAGCCGGATCACGAATCGTATGGCCGACAGGTCCGCCACCCGAGGGAACAGATCGGCGAATAAGAGCGTACCGCCGCGGGACGCCTCCTCGGCCGTGCGGCGCACGGCGCTGCGGACCGCGGAAATGGAGACGCAGTAGAGCTGTGCGGCGGGTTGCAGCACTAACGGAGCAAAAAAGAGCCCGCGCAGCGGCTGGTCCGCTACCAGCGCGACGGCGTAGGCCGTGTAGAAAAACTGGGTATGGTCCGCGCTTACGCCAAGATCTCGGAGCAGCGCATACACATTCACATGAAGACTTTCAAAATCGCGGTGCATAGCAGTGATGATCCCCCCTTTTGCGGCGCGGAGCATGGCCCCACAGTCTCTCTTTTTTCTATTTGGCCAGTGGCGCAATATGTCACAAGAAGTAAAAATATGGAATTTCCAAAAGCAAAATTTTACCAATCATGCATAAATAATTAGATAATTTTCATGATTTTTTGTTGACTTTTGCCATTCCGCTTGTATAATGTCAGCGAAGGAGGAGTCCCAGCGCCAACCTGGATGAGAAGAAATATGGCAAAGCGCGGTGCCGGTTTTCAACAGAAATAAAGGAGATGTCTTTGTGGGTTTGGGGAACACAAAAATTCGGGAATTGTATGAAACAGAATATCCAACGCTGTTTCGGATTGCCTGCGCGTCCGGCTTGGGAAGGAGCTTTGCAGATGACATGGTACAGGAGTCGTTCCAGGCCCTATTGGAGCGGCGAGATGATCCGAAGGTGGCAGAACACGAAAATCTGCAGGGCTGGCTGGTGATCACGCTGCGAAACAAGATCGCAACGGAACTGCAGCGGAAGTGGCGTCATGTGGAGCAGCCGCTGACGGAAATATCCGCTATCACCGAGACCAGCTGCGAGCCATCCTTTCGCGACTCACTGCCGCGCCAGCTGACGGTAGATGAGAAAGACCTGCTCTGCATGTACTATGAGCTGCGGCTGAGCCACCGTGAAATCGGGCGGCTCTTGGGTATTTCGGAAGCGGCCAGCCGTATGCGTCTGATCCGCGCCAGAGACAGCTATGAGAAGTGGAAAAAGCTCGAGGAAAAAACAGAGAAAAAATTGTTGCATCGCGTGCAGCTGCACAAATATGGAGACGAGGAGGTGTTGGAATGTCCGAAGCGGAAAGAGTACCCCGGGGCGGCAGGCCGGGCGCTCTAAAGCAAACTAAGGGGCATCAGGAGGAAACCATCCGTGATCACTGGGCGGAACTCGTGCTGGGAGCTGGAGATTCTGATGATATGCCATCAGAGCTGACGGACATCGCGGAGGCCCTGCAAAAGCATAACCCGGAGATGACGGTAACCAATACGCAGGTACAGGAAAGCTGGCGGCGCTTTTGTACAAAGAACCCGCAGCTTTTGGAGCCTGACGAGACTACCGCACCTGCCGCTGCGGAAAGCAGTGAACTTCCTGCAAAGCCTTCCCGGAAACCGTTCAAACGACTGCTGATTTTGGCAGCCGCGCTGGCGCTGCTACTGTCGCTGTTCACGATACAGGCGTCCGGCTTTGATCTGTTCCGGACATTGGCGGAATGGACTGCGTCCGTTCTCCGCATCGGGAACGATGCCCCCGCGCAGATCACAATGGGGGAAAACGATCTGGCGGAGGGAGAGGTCCGGGCCTACGAGACGCCGGAGGACATGCTGGCCGATCTGCATATCAGGGGGGATGTGCTGCCGGCCTGGATACCGGAACGCTTCTCGCTGCAGCTGTGCGAAGCCACGAAGAATGAAGCAGGAACCAGTTTCAGGGTAGTTTATACCTCTGGTGATGAGTGTTTGGCGGTAAGAATATGGCAAATTTCCGGTGATGATGCGCCCTTAATTGAAAAGGACCGGAAGGATGTGCTGAGGCTTGTTGTCAACGGCGTTGAGCACTACATTTTTTACGACGGAGAATCTGGTATGGAAAAAGTAGTGTGGAGCAGCGGTGACTGTGGCTGCCGCATAACGGGAAATGTATCACAGGCTGAATTGGAAAGGATCATTAAATCAATAGGGGGGTAAATACTATGAGGTCTTCAATTAAAACGTTCGTATCGGGTATCCTGGCGATGTGCATGCTCTTGAGCTTAGTGAGTGCAGCATATGCGTCGACAGACGCCAGTGCACATCTTGATAGCTATCGGGCTATCTGCACGGCAAAACGCGGCAGCATGGTCGCAGTGACCGTTGAAGTTGACGGAACAGGCCTAATGGATGATATCGGAGCCGTGAATATTTACGTATATCGATCCACGGACAACGAGCACTTTTATTATCTGCGCACCTTCAGTTATGAGGATTTCCCTGCGATGATGACGCACAACGCGTATTACTATTCCAAGACGCCCATCACGTTCCAGGGCGTCGCAGGCTACTACTACTACGCCAATGTGGATGTCTACGCCGCCAAGGACGGCTCGTCCAGTACGCGGACCTATATGACGAATGTAGTCCAGGCCGCAAACTGAACCGAGTCGTTCAAAACTTTACAAGGGCAGGTATGATGGTGCTACCATGCCTGCCCTTGGCATTTCCGGCTGTACACATGTGTTGAAAATATGCGTCACAGCGAGGATAGCTTTAATTCATACTATCGCTCAGGAATTCCTCATTATACTTCTGTTAGGTAATTCAATCTATGATTCTTTCATCGTGCCCTTTTTACCACACCACCACGTTTCGGTGTGGTATTTTTTGCAGTAAAGTAGACGGCCCCGGCATCGTTTTTGCACAAAACTTCTTTCTCAACGGGATGGGGCTGACACCCAGCTTTCTAAATTGTGCCAACACCGCTTCGGCATCATAGCCTTCCTTTCGCAGCTTTTCTTCCCCTTTCTCCAGTGATTTTATTCGCGTCATCAGCATGGCCAAGCGCATCATGCCTTCCCGTAATCCAGTGTCCGCTTCTCTGCAGATCAATTCGTTAAGTGCGTCCGGCTGCATAAATCGATCATCTGGGAATGCCCGTCTGAAACACCGCGTAATATACTTTTCACTTTCTTTGATATAATACATTAAAAGGCTCTCAATGTCGGTCGTTCCCAGCTTTTTCTCTATTTTTGAGACTCTTTCCCGCAGTTCATGTATTTCAAATCGCAGGATACCTTTCGGCAGCTTTTCTTCATCCAACTGCAAGCCATTTTCCACGATTTGGTAGGTCTTATCATAAACTACCAGTTCGCGCGACTCGTGCTTAAACGTTATGTGGTGTTTGTTATACCTGTTGGCAGCTTTCCTATCAGAACCTTTGTAATAGTATCTCTCATATTTTGGCGGTGTCGGCAGTTTGCGCATCACTCGCAGTAGCTCCTTAAACAGCTTAGATGTGTCGCACCGAATATTCACGCATAGATCCACTCGTGAAAGCTGGTAGGCATTTAATGCACAGGGCAGGCCGGAATCTTTCAACAGCATTGTAAATTTCTCACTCATCGTCCTAATGCTCTCCTCATCAGGCGGCAAAATGCCCAAGTAGGACGAACTTGGATCAATCAGTTTTCGGGGATTCACCGCGATCCGCAGATAGCACGTTGAAACCTGCTTATGTACATTCTTTTCTAAATTGATCCTCAGCCCCTCTCGCCAAAACCATTTGCAGCGATAGCGCTCTCCCTCGCCTTGCCAGCTCCTATCACTGTACATTTCCCCTTTGGGGCATTTCTGATATATGCTGTCACGTATCCTTTTGTATTCCTTGTTCGATAGTTTCTTCACGATTTCGAGCGTATGAATCGAAAATCCATCCGGTTCTAACTGAAAACTTCCTGCGCCCAGCTTTTTCATCATCTTGCTCCTTTCAAAAAAAGTATTTCTTTCTTCTCTTCAACGTCCTTTATTTGCTGTTTTAAGAGCTTTTTCTTTTAGTTTTTCTTTATATCAATAGACATTTGCAAAAAAAGAACGACACCAAATAATTTCACTTGGCGCCGCCTTTCTCCGGTTCTCTTATTTTCTTCTCGATTTCAAGCCGCATTTGCCTGAACTCCGCCTCGGTTATCGTCCCCTTCTCCAAGAGCAGTTGATTAAACCACATCAGCATTCCCCAGCGGTAGGCGCTGTCTCGCGTCTGTGTCCGTTCTGTCATTGTCCGACCTCCTCATTTGCATGTACCCCACACCACCTCGCAATTCGATGTGTATATTTTTGTCTTTGAATTCTTCAAAAAATAAATGCCCACTGCGGTAATCTTCTCCGCAGCGGGCATTCTTTATTCAGTTTTCTGTGCAATCAGCGCGGTCAGCTCCAGCAGAATATTCCACGCCCCTTTTGGCAGCCATGACAGCTTCTCAACAGACAATACCAGCGTTGCACAGAGTCTGCTTTCCCCGTCAACCGGCAAGCGAACATTTTTACTCTTGCCTACCAGATAGTCCGGCTGTTGTTCCCTCACCGTCTTGATGACCGCGAGCCAGTCACATTCGAACGGCATAAGCATTGGCGCTATCTCAGTCAGCATGTCCTCGCGGATCTGCAGCGTTGGCACTCGATGCCGGTGGCCATCTTTCCCTGTCACTTGAAATCCACGGACATAGCCCCAAATGACAGTGCCATCCGCTTTTTTCATTGGGAATTCTCCTTTGACCGGAACAGCCATACAGTGCTTACAATTTTCCGGCGTAACCATCGCAGCTACCAGCTTTTCCAATAGATTCTGGCTGTCCGTCTCATAGTTCAGAACGTGCTTTGAATCGTCCGCTGGCAAATCATCTACGGGCGCTGGGTATACATCTGGCAGAAGGACGTGCAGCCATCCGTTCAGCGTGGCCTGACCCTCATCCGCCTTCCAAAATCCCAGCATGTTCATATATGACATCAGTTCCCCAAGAACAACGATCTGCGTCTCCAGCCACAATCTCTGTAGACCCCGATATTTTTCTGTTCCACGCCTGCTATTATGCGTATCGATCCTCTGACTGGCTACTTTCAGGTGTTCCAAAAGTAAACCTCTTTCCCGTTCCTTTTTATTGGTTACTTCCTGTTTTTCTCCTTCCGTCTCCGACAGCCCACATGTATATATCCGTCTCAAAAAGCCATCGATCAATAACCGCACCGCCGCAAAATCCCAAGCATCACCACACCATGACCGCGCCAAAATCTTTCCCTCTATCCGTATCGGCATTTCCAACTCACACTTATTACCCAGTTGGATGATCGTGACCCACCGGTTTCTGCGCACAAAATTTTCAACATCAAAAGCTCTGAAGAAGGCTGTATTGATTCCGACAGCAGTGTCCCGATACTGCGCCGCTAAAGGTTCATCAAAGTATTTCTCATTGTTTTCCTTATCCCGCTCACCCTTACAGACCTGTGCATATGCACAGTCGATGATCTGCCTTTCATTACCGACCGACGGCAAATACGCCGGCAGATGGCTTTCCACAGATCCTGCTGCAGCACCAGTTGTAAGCAGTTCTTCTGTGTCAAGGAAAAGTGATGCCATGACCTGGCGAAGTGCGTTTCCTGCCCCATCCGCCCGTGAGCACACGATGCGCGGGGCGGTTTCATAGGGCACGGGTTCACCATATGTAAAAAGCTCCCACTCACTGCACAGTCGAAAAATATACCCCGAAAGGCTTGCACTGACAACCTGTAAGATCGTCCTGCGGCCATCTACATCCGATCCACAGCTATTCAGCATCTGCAGCAGTGCTGCGCAAGCATGATGCTGCGCTTCCTTCGATTGCTGCTCAATAGGTACTCCCATATCACACCGATCCGAAAGATATTCTATCCCTGCTTCAAAGTTCCGCTTCCGGAAAGTAAAGTTGTCCTTACCTGGGATTTTAGCTTCGAGCTCGCGTATACGCGCGATGGCCTTGTGTGGGTTCTGATAGTATTCACTTTGAACTGTATTGATTTTCTTCCCACGCCAGATGCCAGCATCGTGATACAGCAGTGCGACCTCTCCGTTATCATACTGATACTCCCACGCAGTAATTTTTCTCTTTTTACCGTCGTTCACTGCAATAGTCTCCTCGATTCAATATATTCTATTGTTCCTCATCTTTTCAAAATGCAATACTGCAAAGAACACTTATCATATTAAATGTATCAGAAGCGGTGAAATACGCCAGCATTTTCTATTATATTTCTATTTTTATAAAATTACAAAAACACAATAACATGATAACGCAAATCTTTCAAGCGTAGTTTCTCTTTTGTGGTTGTTTTCTACTTTTCGATTTGTTACAATAAAGAACATGATACAACGAACTGGTTCGGAGGCATACCATGGACATTCACGACATCCGCCAACAGCTGCGGACAAAGAGCATATACGACATCTCCCTGCGGGTGACGTACTACGCCCGCGTGTCCTCCGAGTCTGACGAACAGCTGAACTCGCTGGGCAATCAGATCCAATACTACGAGGACTTCATCCGCCGGAATGCCGCATGGACGTTCGTTCCCGGCTACATTGACGAGGGCTTGTCCGGCATCTCCACCAAGCACCGTGAGAACTTCAACCGCATGGTCGAGGATGCAGCGGAGGACAAATTTGATCTGATCATCACCAAGGAGATCTCCCGTTTTGCCCGCAACACGCTGGACTCCATCCAATTCACGCGACAGCTCCTCGGCTGCGGTGTGGGTGTGTTCTTCCAGAATGACAACATCAATACCTTTGATGAGGACTCCGAACTGCGGCTGTCCATCATGTCCTCCATTGCCCAGGACGAGCTGCGCAAGCTCAGCAGCCGCGTAAAATTTGGCCATCAACAGGCCATCAAGAATAACGTGGTGCTGGGAAACAGCCGCATTTTCGGCTATCGCAAGGAAGACCGCAGACTGGTCATTGACGAGGGACAGGCGCCTATGGTACAGGAGCTGTTCGAACTGTACGCCACGGATCAGTACAGCATGAAGCAGATCGAAATCCTCTTTTGGGAGAAGGGCTACCGCAACCTCAACGGCAAGAAAATCGCCCACACCACCATGTCCAATATGATCTCCAATCCAAAATACAAGGGCTACTATGTAGGAAACAAGGTCAAGGTGGTGGATATGTTCACCAAAAAGCAGAAATTCCTCCCACCGGAGGAATGGGTCATGTTCAAAGACGAGACGGGTGAGATCGTGCCCGCTATCGTGTCCGAGGAGCTGTGGGACCAGGCCAATGCCATTCTCCGCCGCCGCAGCGATGACGTAAAGAACCGACAAGGCATTTGCAATCACGCCAATCTGCTGACTGGAAAGCTCTATTGCACCTGCTGCGGCACCACCTACTACCGCCGGGAGTCTCAGGACAGACAGGGCAACAAGAACAGCAAGTGGGTCTGCTCCGGCAAGATCAAAAACGGCGCAGACTCCTGCGACTCCTTCCCCATCTATGAGGACGAGATCAAACCCCTGCTGCTGGATGTGTTCCGCGATACGGAGGCCAGCGCAGAGGCGCTGATCGAAGAATATGTAGAATTATATAAATCTCTGAACCGTGGCGGTAAGCTGGATAAGCAGATCGCCTCGCTGCAAAAGCAGCTGGAAACCGTGGAGCAGAAGCGCATGAAGCTGCTGACCTATAACGCCCAGGGAAAGCTGGATGATGTAGATTTTCTCGCTATGAACAAAAAATGCTCCGCTGAGGCAAAGGAACTGCAAACGCAGTTGGCAGAGGCGCTTACACGGCAGGAATCCACCGGCAGCCTAAAGCAGCAGCTGGATACGATTCGCACCGTCCTGCGTAACGCCCAGAAGGATGCCACCAAAGGTGTCATTACCAAGGAATTTGTCACCCGGTATATTGACAAGATCTTTGCCACGCCGGAGGAGGATGGTTCTCTGCGGCTGGACATCAAGATATTTACCGGTGAAACCTGTGAAAAGCACCTGCAAAACCTGCGGCGTCAAGCAGCGGCGCAAACCGCTGTGCCATCGGCGATCGCGGCGTTTTCACCGACTGGTGATCCCGAAGTTTCTACGGGTCACACGTTCAAGAAGATGATCGAGTCCTACGAGAAGAACCTGTAACCTCTCCCACAGAAGGGGCGTCCGGCTTTTGGCCGGACGCCCCTTTTCGCTTACCGGCATCACTGCCCAGGACAGCTCGCCTTTTCGGTGAATATCTCCCGCAAGCACCGTTACCGTGTATCCCAGCTCAGACAAACGGCCGGGCGGAAGAAGTATTCGGGAAAATTACCGGCCGCCGCGATTGGCTCACCTCTTCTTTGCGTTTCTCCGGTCTTTTGGCAGTCTCCAATATCTGAGCGTTGATACAGCGTTTCGTATCTGCTGAATTTCTTCCGTTGAAAGCTGATATATCTTTGAGAGAACAAGCTCATCTCCTAACTGATATGCAGCCTGCAGGCCCCTTTCTTTTATACAATCGTCCAATTCCTTGAACACGCTTCCGGCTTCCTCCTGCGATATTGCATTTACTACCTCTATCCTATCTGTCTCGCCCGGGATCAGGACTAATACCCCGCCGCCTAAAGAGTGGACGTTGAGCTCGATCGACAGAAGCGTAAGGCTGTTGTACCACATACACACCAGTTGTTCCGCAGTGATGTCTGACTTTATATGCCCTGCAAGCAAGCTGTTCGATACCACGTATTTCCCGTCATTGACTACTAATTTGGGAGCATCTCCGAAAACCGTCAAAATCAAATCAGGGATCTCAATGCCCGGCGTAATATACCACGGCTTTCTCTGCCGGCACTTATAGCGCAAATGAACACCGGTCTCCACTCCATGCCTGATATACCGTTTGTCTGCGGCCGTTACATTCCCGGGCACGAAAAGATTATTGAGCTGCTGATCGGGGCCTGCAATTGCACCTATACCCGTTCCGCCGCGTATTTCCTTTCCGCTGCTGATGCACGGGAGGAGACTTGCAGAAGGAAGCTTATAGCGCCTGCAGGTCTCCTTATTGGGGTGGAAATAGTTTTTATCGGCGCAAATATATCCGATATTGAATTTGCACAGGTCGATCAACGGTATGATCGTTTTTTTCTTCCGAAGCATTTCTATCATATTTCTTTGCTTTTCGCTGAGCATCGAAAAGGCAAACGGCTTTTTCCTGTGTATAATGTCGGAAATCTTAATTTTGTTTCTGCGTGATATGTTGTTTGCAAGCAAATCATCGACCCTGTCGTAAATCTCAAAATCCACGCAATGTGTACTTGCCCCGTATTGGTCTGCAAGCAGCAGAACGGTCTCCACATCAACATCAGGAAAAAAGTCCTCGTGTATGCGAATGATCTTAACAGCGCCAAAATTGTTGCCAAGATACGTCCACAGGGGATATGAATACTTCACATAGGTTATTTCAAAGGGCAGCACAAAGGCCATGCGCCCGTTTGGAGCCAGCATATTTGACGCATGGATGGTAAACGGCATCCAAAGGCTGCCGCTCGACAACATCTTGATTTTGTAATGAGCCATTCGGTCAATGGCCCTTGCACGGTCTTCCTCCTTTAGATTTCTCAGACTGACATAGGGAGGATTCCCGACTACCGCCGAAACTGCAATTTTTTCAGAGCATTCCATGAAGTCTTTGCAGCAGCCGGCAAATGACGTCGGTGCGGAGTCTGCATACTTTGAGAAAACAGCAGGCTGCATCTCAACGCCGATGACCGTGGGCGTATCGTTGCCAAGCGCAGAAAACCTATTGAAAGCAGCGTCTAAAAAAACGCCGTCGCCAAAGGCGGGCTCCAATAATGTGTCGGATCGATCTCTCAAAGCCCACGCAGCCATATAATCAGCAATACGTTGAGAAGTATAATATGACCCTGTTAATCGAGTGACTTGCATACGGCGCCTCCCGCGACGATCTGTTCAATTTTTTCCATTTTTTGAATTACTGCATTTCCGGTTTCGGTGATATGGTAACTGCCTTTTTTCTGCTGCTCCACACACCCCACCGACTGCAATTCCCGCAGCCACTTGTTTATTGTTGCCGGACTGCTGCCATACTCGGCGGCGATCTCCTCCTGCGAGAAATTGACAGCTGCGCCGCGAGAGGTCTCTCGTTCCTGACTCTTTAGCCAGCTCAGAAAGTGATACTCCTTTGAGCCAAACAACTGTATTCGCTTGTCTGCCACGATAGCGTCACCCATTTCTATGATATTTTATAGCATAATAAACTAATTTTTAACCGCATTATACTATAATAAATTATCGTGTCAAGCATCACGCAATATACAAAACAGGGCAGACTTTTCATTCGGCGTATTTACCGTCAGTCAGCATCGACTCCTGCGAGAAAAACCTGCATCCTTTCCCGCAGACGGGGCGTCCGGTCTTTCGGCCGGGCGCCCCCTGCTTATCAGTATCACTAACATCCCATATCATATTTCATAGCTTTACTTTTCTCGTTAATTATCCTACTATACAGGCACAGCAACGAAAGATCCCATTTTTCGATAATAAATTCACGTTCTAAGGAGGAACTTATCATGAAGAACATTGGTGCTTACGTTTTCATCACTATCGTCTCTCTGGTCATGGTCGTGGCCACCGCTTTCCTGATGACCGCCGCCGATGAGCCCATCCGTCAGGCCGGTATGTACCTGCCTCTGATCTTCGGTGCTCTGGCTACCTGGAGCGCCTCCAGAGCCGGTCTGCTGGAGATGGACTATGAGGGGCACACCGCCCACACCGCCGCGCACGCCGCCTGAAGCCTCGGAGCGCGCTCTGCTCTCCTTCCTGAAGCTTTTCTCCAAAAGGAAAGACCCGCCCTCGGCGGGCCTTTCTTTTTCCCTTTTCACAGCCGCCCCAGCAGCAGGAATACCCCCGCCAACAGCAGCAGCGGCTCTGTCTCCCAGCACCCCCACGCCTCCGGCAGCGGGATATCCTGGGGCTCGATGACGGAGCCGTCCAGCGCCGCCACCTGCCGCTGCACACACAGCACGCCCCGCCGCGTCAGACTGGACAGCGTCAGCGTACTCTGGGGCGACGGCCCGTAGCTCACTGCCTGACGCACCGCCAGCGGCTCCGTCCACACCCCCTGGGGCAGCAGCAGCGTCCGGCACCGCAGGCCGCCCCGGGCCGTCAGGCGGCGCGCGCCCTCCCGATCCAGCGCCAGCAGATCCCACCCGCGGCGCAGCACCTCCCCGTCGTCGGGCCTGCACAGCTCCGGCGGCAGCGCCCGCTGCCACGCCGCGCCGCTGCTGCGATAAAAACCGTGCTCCGCCATGTTCCTCACCTCGTGTTTAGTCTGCCGCGCAGGGAAAAACTTATGCCGTCCATTTTTTTGCTGGGCTTTTTCGCCGAAATGTGCTATACTGGCGCTACTACCCTAAAGGAGGCTGTCCCATGCAGTTCCGCGCCCATCTCCATACCGTGAATCGCCACCGCCGGCTGGTCCGCCGCTATTGCCTGAAGCTGGGTCTGGTGTGGCAGGGCCTGACCCACGACCTCTCCAAATACAGCCCTACGGAATTCTGGCGCGGCTGCAAATACTATCAGGGCTGGCGCAGCCCCAACGATCAGGAGCGTCTGGAAAACGGCGTCAGTCTGGCCTGGCTGCACCACAAGGGCCGCAACCGCCACCACTTCGAATACTGGATCGATTACTGCCGCCGCGAGGACGGCACCATCTACATCGGCGGCTGCAAGATGCCGAAGAAGTACGTGGCCGAGATGTTCTGCGACCGCATCGCCGCCTGCCGCGTCTATCAGGGCGACCGGTATACTGACGCCTCGCCCTACGACTACTATCAGCGTTCCAAGGACCTCTCCCGCACGGACGCCAGCCGCTTCATGCACGCGGACACCGCGGCATTGCTGGACCGCTGGCTCCTGCTGCTGAAGGAGCAGGGGGAGGACGCGGCCTTCGCCGCCATCCGTCAGGAGCTGCGCGACAGCACATTTTAAGGCATCGTTAAGAGAAAAACGAGGATTTCCATATCTTTTCCTTGCTTTTCCCCCCTATTGGGTATACAATGTTTTGCGTACATTCACACACATGAGAGGTTATCAGAGACATGACCCATCCTTATAAAACGCGGGAGGGCGGCGCCACGGTAACGGTGTTCGTCCCCTACGACTGTCAGAATCACTGCCCCTTCTGCATCAACAAACAGGAATACGCGGACTGCACCGGCTTCAGTCTGGAGAAGATCATCGCCAGCATCCGCACCATGGACGCTATCACGCCCCGCTGCGACTTTGTATTCACCGGCGGCGAGCCGCTGGCGGATCTGAACGCGCTGCAGCAGATGCTGGACGCCATCCCCACCACCCACAAGGTGTATATCAACACCACCTTCCCCGCCCAGGAGACCACCACCTTTGACGAGATGCTGGCCTTTACGGAGCGGAACAGGCACAAGATCACCTGCATGAACATCTCCCGCCACCTGGTACACTACGTGGAGGAGAGTCCTGATGAGATCCTGGGCAAAATTGCCTGCCCCACCCGCATCAACTGCGTGCTCTACAAGCACTATCCGGCGGACAAGCTCCCTGCCTATGTGGAGCGCTTCCTGCCCTACAACATCCCCATCCAGTTCCGCTACGACTACACGGAGACCACGCCGGAGAACCTGTATGAGGAGGACAACGACAAGATCCTGCAGGACCTGAAGCGCCTGTTCACCTACAAGGGTCTGGACGGCTGCCGCATGCGCAACGGCTTCCACTTTGTATACAAGGGCCTGCACATGACGTACCACAAGACCCTGCCCTACTCCACCATTGTGGAGACCGGCGAGGACGGCGTGACCTACGACATTCTGTACGACATCCTCATCAAGCAGAACGGCGACATCCACAGTGACTGGACCGGCGTGAAGATGGACGTGGACGCCTACCGCAAGGTGGTGTTCGAGCCCTACGACCTCCGGGTACTGGACGGCGTGGTGGACTTCTGAGACAACAAAAAAAGATGACCGCATATGGCTCCCTGCTGGTAAGACAGTAAAATCAAATTTCTTGGAACAGGCATGATCTCGGTCATGCCTGTTCCGCTTTTAGCAGCTCATCCACGGGAATGTAGCCCACAAG